>Ga0316208_1000882_pt1 | contig 32017 bp, 32 predicted proteins | sample 3monopyrite_MG_FD_204944 | JGI IMG/M metagenome (GOLD analysis project Ga0316208, IMG submission 204944) | Microbial mat bacterial communities from mineral coupon in-situ incubated in ocean water Damariscotta River, Maine, United States -... | ecosystem: Environmental > Aquatic > Marine >...
TTCTTGAGATAGATACAGAAAGTTATAGAAAGAAACATCACAAGAATATAAGATAGAGAAAATTTTTTGATTTCCAATCGGCCAAGTTAGTTGTCGCCAAAGCGGCCATGTTAATTGTCGCCTAATATTTTTAGATAGATTATAATGTTGAATTATTGATTCATGTGGGACTATTTCATTATTAATAATCGATATTTCTAACATTATATTTTCTTTAATATTCAATCATTCTATGGTAATTGAATTATGGGCTAATGTCTATTTTGTACCCTTAGGGTACATAAAAAATATAAACATTGTGACAAATCAGTGTTATAAGATGTTATATATATTATCTTCCTGATTTAAAACTACAACCAAATATCATTTAATATCAATATGTTACTGTTAACGCAGATCTATACGAATATATCTAGCTAACACTCCGAAGGCTAGGGTTTTGTATTCTAAGGGGAAAAATCGAAACAATATTAAAGAAGCTAATGCTGTTGCTGATTATATTGTTGAGAGGTTATCTGACAAACGTAAGAAATATACTATTGGTGTAGTTACGTTAAATTCGGAACAGCAAAGATGCATAGAAGATTGTCTAGATGATCGCCGCCGCAAGTATCCTGATCTAGAACCATTTTTCCAAAGTAATAAAAACTACGACCCAATTTTTGTTAAAAACCTTGAATCGGTTCAAGGAGATGAACGAGATATTATAATTCTAAGTTTAGGTTATGGACGAGTAGAGCCTTTAGCCAAGACTATGAGTATGAATTTTGGGCCACTTAATAAACAGGGTGGTGAAAGACGTCTAAATGTTGCAATCACTAGGGCGACTACAGAAATTCATGTGTTTTCAAGCTTTGATTATACAATGATTGATTTAAGTCGCACTAGCGCTCTTGCTGTGAAACACCTTAAATACTTTTTGGAATACGCAGAAAAAGGTCCTATTGCACTGCCTGAAACAGCAGAAGCAAATTATGGTATTGACCAATTTGATAGTTACTTTGAAGAAAGTGTCGCATATGCCTTAAGAGAGAAAGGCTGGATAGTACAAACTCAAATTGGTGTTAGTAAATTTAGAATTGATCTAGGCATTATTCATCCTGAAAAGCCTGGCTTATTTTTGGCTGGCATAGAATGTGATGGTGCAACATATCATGGTTCCCCTGCAGCTAGAGATAGAGATCGTGTAAGGCATCTAATTTTAGAGAATTTAGGTTGGAAGCTATTGAGAATCTGGTCAACCGATTACTTTATTGATGAGAAAGCTATTATAGAAAAAATACACAATCAGTTAAATGAGCTACTAAGTTTAGATTTAGCTCAAGAAGAAGAGGAAGAAGAGTTTGACGCATTTGCTGAACTCACGCTTGAGGAAGGCGAAGAACAAAATAATGAAATTGTAATTAATGCAAATAATTATTTTAAAGACAGTTATAGAAAAACATTAGATGGAATGGCTAAAGAGATTTTACATGAAAAAAGTGCAATATCTCTTCATGAGTTAGTATCTGATATCGGTTGGAAGCATGATTTGGCAAGGACAACTAAGAAACAACTCGATTATATAGAATCTATTATTAGCCAGTGGGCAGGAATTGTGAAACATCAATCAGGTGAAGTAACAATATGGAAATCTACAGATGATATCGAAAGTTTAGTTCAGTGGCGTGGGGCCAATGCGTTTGGAATTCCTAGAGAGTGGAATACTATTGCATATCCTGAAAGGCATGGTTTGGTAAAAAGTGCTTTAGAGAAATCACCTAATGATCCCGTTGATTATATTTTTAATGAGTTTAGTATGAATAGACGAACTAAAAGCACCACTAATAAATTTGAATCATGGGTGAGTGAATATCAGTCTAAAGTAAATGCTATAGACATAGGAGATTAAGTCAATGAATTTTAAAAACAGACTAACTATGTTTGTCGACTCAAAAGGATTTGGGATATTTGTATTTTTGTTAATATTTTATTCTGTTGTATGTTTTTCACTTGAAACCATTCCAGATATATCAGATTCTTCATTAGTCTTTTTTCATTATTCTGAAATAGTTGTTGTTATACTTTTTACAATTGAATATTTAATTAGAATCCACATCTCTGGAAAAAAGCTTGGATATATTTTAAGTTTCTATGGGATTATTGACCTTTTAGCAATAATTCCTTTTTATCTAACATTTGCAATAGACCTACGATCTATTCGCCTTTTCAGAATGTTCCGTCTATTCAGGATTTTCAAATTAGCAAGATATAATAAAGCGCTAATTAGGTTTTCAAAAGCACTAAAAGATTCTAAAGAAGAGTTGATAATATTTTCAGTTGCTTGTCTTGTATTGTTATACATTTCTGCGGTTGGTATATATTATTTTGAGCATAGCGTTCAACCAGATGCATTTAGATCGATTATAGATTGCCTATGGTGGGCAGTCTCCACACTTACTACAGTTGGTTATGGAGATGTTTATCCAATTACTATTGGTGGTAAATTATTCACTTTTTTCATTTTAATAATTGGTCTCGGTATGATTGCTGTTCCTGCAGGAATACTATCTTCATCACTTACAAAGATTGATAAAGCTGAAAATACAGAGGACAGCAGCATATAAATATACATAACAGTCTTAGCTGCCATTTGTTTATTTTTATTGAAATATATAATTTTTCAGGCACACAGAAACTGTTTATAATAATACTGAATCCCATGTAATTGTAATCCCCGCCCATTTTTAATAGCCTCTAAAAATAGGAAGTTACCCATGTCATCAAACTCTCGCCCTTCAGGATGATTAGCAAGAGAGTTAGATGGCATCAGTCGTTAGACTGAAATTTTAATGCTCTGGCGAATATTGGAAAGGACTAAAAAACCCCGTCAAGAGCCGATGCAAAGCGACTCAAGCGCATTGTAGAATTGCGCATTGAGCCTATGATTGATAAAAACCCGACACGCATCGACTTTCAAAATAAATTTAACCAAATCATAGAACAGTACAATAATGGCGCTCACTCAGCTGAACAGTTCTTTGAACAGTTGAAGTTGTTTATTGATGAGTTAAATGAAGAAGACAAACGAGCTGTCAGAGAAGGATTGGAAGAACCGGAACTGACTGTTTTTGATTTGTTGTGTCAGGATATCGCTTTGTCTGAACAGGAACGCAGTCAGGTTAAACATTTGGCGCAAGATTTATCAGGCCAGCTAAAAGGTGCTTTGGTTATAGGCTGGCGTAAAAAGCAACGTGCAAAAGCCCGTGTGCAAAGAATCATTGATGATATCCTTCAAGACCTGCCAAAATCTTATGACGATGATTCCTGGAAGTCAGCATGTGACAGAGTCTATGTACATGTGTTTGATAAATATCAGGGTGATGGGATGAGTGTTTATACATGATTAAAATAAAACCACGAAGAATATTATGAACATCTACGAGATGAAGCTATTTCAAATAACAAATCCAGAAAAAGGAAAAAAACTTAATTTATACGATTATTCCAATCCAGAATCATGTGATATATGCTCTACTAGTTTAGTAGAGAGTATATTTTTCATTGATGGAGCTCTCAAGGGCGATACACTTTGGGCAAATATGTGCCCAAAATGTTTTTATTCTAGTGGCCAAGGTCTTGGTTTCGGTAAAGGTCAGCTTTATATGAAGCAACCAGGAGGAAAGCGAGTAATGTCCGCAGGTTTTCCACCAGAAGAAAAAGAAGATATAGAATGGCTACTGGGCAATTCCTAAATCTGGATTTGATTCAGCATAGTTGCAATTAAAAAACACAGGTGAGATTTGGCTCGCCAGTATTTTAACATTGACCTTCAAAATTGTTCAAAAGAAGAATCATGTAATTTTACTTCTATTGAAGGAATTTTTGAATTACTCAACCTTGTTAAGTAAAGTGAAAAAGGTTGTTTTCCTTATGTTTAATAGTTTTGTTAGAATAATTCAGGATTGAATAAATTATGAAATTAATTGTTGATGATAATACATTTCAGTTTATAGCTTATGAAATAAATTATGGGCTAGAAACATATACCAATGTCTTTGCAAATAAAAATAATAAGACTCTTGGAGAAACTCTTTCACATAAAAGGTACCAGTCATTAAGTGAAGATGTAAATGGATCATACAAACCACATTTAAATACACCATTTGGTGAATATTTGTTAGATCTAAAATTGAACGGTGATAATTTTTATAAAAATTTCTTAAATAAAAATGGTGATGAAATATATTCTGTCTTTACTCTTGCCGATACTAGTATATTAAATCAGAAGGGTATTTATCTTTATAAATTTGGTGATAGCATCCTATATATTGGGAGATGTAGAGATTCTCTGAAGAAGAGAATTAATCAAGGCTATGGAAAGATAACTCCAAAAAATTGCTACAAAGATGGCCAATCAACAAATTGTCACCTAAACTATAGAATCACATCCAGTGAACATAAAATTGAGTTTTGGTTTTGTAGCATGACTGATTTAGATGAAATATCTATAATTGAAAAAAAATTAATTAAGAAATTTCAACCCCCATGGAATATTAAAAAATGAACAAATACTGCAAAACTACAATCAGTGTAAATAGACTTTATTCAAAGAAGAGTTAATATGGTATTTGTTGAAGAAGATCCAAATGCTAGATTTGAAAAAGCTATTTTCAATTTATTAAGAAGTTTTAATTTTATAGACCTAAATGTAGGACTGCTAATTTCATCGATACCAGAAAATATTGGTTCTCAGGCAGCATATAAAAAATTATCAAAACTGACTTTTGATAAAAAAATGAAATGGTTTAATTTGCTTTTGGAAGAAGGTGAATTGCATAAGCATCTTGGAGAAAAAGGTGTATCAGAATTTAAAAGCTGGTTTTTACATGCTCACGAAGCTAGAAGATTGAGAAATCGTTATGTACATGCAATTTGGAGATTTAATCCTATGATGGTTGGCAAACCTGTCAGTATTTCTTCTCCTATCTGGATGAAAGACGTTCTTGGTGGTGATTCAGAAGAGAAAATGAATCTCGATGAATTAGAAGCTAAGGCATCAATGGTTGAAAAAGTGTTCAAAGATTTTTGGAACTTGAGAAAAAAGCACTATATTTAGAAAGGGCAATAAATCAAACTACACGAAATAAATCGTCAAAAGTGTAAAAGATTAATATAAAGTAATAATAAGATAATAAGGGAAATACTAGAAAAATGAAAATTAAAAAAAACATTAATAATATAATATTTTCCACTCATGCACATTTAATAAGTTGTCGGAGCTACTTATGAGTTGGATTATACCTTTTGAAGGAAGGCATCATTCTGGTGCGTATAATCAGAATTTTTTGTATCGAAGAAATAATATTTATGTCATGGACAATCATAGGTCTGCTTTATGGTGTTGGCTAGATTTCTTTAAAGAAAAATTGAAAGATGTAGGTATCTTTCATATTGACCGGCATAGTGACGCATTGAAGAGCGACATAACTAGGTGGGTATCACAAGCATCATCTCCAAAGCATGTTACCTCAATGGATATACAAACATATCTAACTGTAGCTGATCTTGGGTGTTCATCCGGAAAGCTTTTTAGATGGGATAATTATCTTTCTATTTTTCTTGAGATGTACAAGACTGAAATAAGACACTGCTATTATGCGGTGTATGAAGGCGATGAAATTAATCATCTTAAAGCTATTGAGAAGAAGCCATGGGATTTTCCTGAAAATATAGAATTTTGGCTCTCTAAAGGGAAGTGGATCTTGAATATCGATTTAGATTATTTTTTCTATAAAGTCGACGATTTAAAAACCTGTATGTATTCGGATGAATATTTACATTCATTTTTTAAGGCAGTAGACCTGATAGCAGAAAGAGACTCAGAGGTTGTTATCACTATTTGCTTAAGCCCGGAAGTGCTGTGATGGTTGGGCGCAAGCTGAGAAAGTATGGGAAATTGCGGAATCCTATCTAAGCACAGGGCTAGTACTCCCACCTTAAAGAAGGCTGTTTATAAAACACATTGCTACGTTATTTTTAAGTATGTCACGTAACGCTATTTTAATTAAAATGTTCTTCGCAATATATACTGGTGGAGACCATATTAACTGGCTATGTAAACTGTCACATTAAATCATTTGAATAACTACCTATCAATAACTTGGAAGAGTGAATATAGAAAAGTAATTTGTTAATTACGTTTTATGAATCTTCTAACTCTCTAATTTACCTTTCTTTTAATTAGGCCATTTTTTAGTCTACCTATAATTTCTCACATCTGTTAAATACTTAGTAGTTGTTGAATTTTTAATTAAATTAACGTGAGACAAAAAATGACAAGGCGCTATGTTAATCTGTTGATCAAAATCAACAAAAATATTACCATGTGACTTGTTGATTATGATTTGTATTATAAGTACATACATTCACAAGTATGTTGAAGACATTAGTGAGAGTTTTCATACGGCTGGACATAAAAAAGCAATTCATTAGAAAATTAATATATTTTTCAGATTGTAATTCTTGAAAGGTATGTAGTAGATTGAAAATATGATTCAACATTAGCTAGTGATGTTAACATTCTTGCTATATTGACGCTTCGTGTTCTATCTAAGGTTTTGACAAAATCATATTAATCTTTATTCTCAAGGATCAATGTTAAATTAATCTATGACTAAAGAAAAATTAAGTAACCGATTTCAAAAATTATTTTTTGAACAAAGTTAATCAATAGAGTATGTACAAAATTATTTTAGTAAAATAGTTGTTCTACTAAATTAAAGGATATTTTGAAAATCTCTTTTGTAATCATTTAATAAAAAAGATGATAATCCACTGTATAAACTATGGTTAATGCATATTTCTATTACTTTTTGTTTTTTAAATAATCTACAGTTTCTTTTACTGTCAAAGGATAGGTAGCGTTACCTGTTCGCACGTAAAAGGTCGTGCTTGTTCCATCGTTTACATATACTGGCTCTTTTGATGGTTCAACGTCGATAACACATATCTCATTTTCATTGATCTCATAAAAGAAAACATGGTTACTGAAACAAGCTTCGTGGCTTAACTTTGTTGATATAATCCTAAAGATAACACGTTCGTAGTCATCTCTATTTTTTTGCTTCAGTGTTTTAAAATCTTTTTCAAGCCCTAAGATATTTCCATCATCATCAACGCCTAAGATCAATTTTCCACCTTTTGCATTCATAAAACCTACAATAGTTTTTGCGATGACTAGCTCCAGATCGCGGTTGATAGTTTTCCTAAAATAATCATAACGTATGGAAGATTTAAATTCCACACCATCGTTTTCACCGTTCTCAATGAGTTTTATAATATCTTGTTGTAATAAACGATGTTGTGTGTTGATAATGACATCTTTATTTTTAAGTTTTAGCCAGATCAATCCAGTGAACAGTCCTAATATACTACCAAAAATTGTAAATAGAGCACCCATTCCCCTCATGTTAAAGCTAAAGGATTCTAGAAAATGCATATTTAACATTTCAAAAAATATAGATACTGAAAATGGAGTTTGGCTATATTCAAACCAATATAATACCATTGAAAATGGGTGAACTAAGAAATAGAACACCCCTGCGCCTAATAATATATGAGTACCTATAATACGAATTTTTGCCATAAACTTTTTGATATTTTAAATTGTATGAAGAAATTTATAAAATGTGTCTATAAGGGCAGATTTTAACTATGTAATATTGTATGATTGCAAAAATGTTTCGAACCCTGCACTTACATTATGATTATATCGGATGTGTCCAAACGGTGCAACAGGCTATTGAAAAAGATGATTGCTTTTCCGATTTTACTCTAACCCTCTCTGATAAATGGATAAGAATAGTAAAATTAAGTAAGATCGAATGAAATCCATTCTTACAACATAAACTAACGAATTGAATCATAGCCACCTTGCAATCCATCTTTCGAAAATACACATTGCCATAACTGATTTTTTCTGGCTCGAAATGATCCTGCGCAAGATAGCAAATAATAACACCATTGCCGATAAAAAACAGAATCATAGCCTGCTTTAAAATTATCCCAATTCATAACAAAATTATCATGCCATGCCATCAGAGTTCTATCATAATCAATTCCAAAATTATGCCAATCCTCTAATACTAAAACTCCTTCTGTTTGTTCTGCAATCTGTTTAGCAGAAGGCAACATTGAATTTGGAAATATATAACGACTGATCCACGGGTCTGTTTGAGTCACTGAATTAATTCCTCCAATTGAATGTAATAGAAACAGTCCATCTTCAGAAAGATTATTTCTGATCACTTTGAAATAATTAGCATAGTTCTTATAGCCAACATGTTCAATCATGCCAAGTGAATATATTCTATCAAACTTTTCATTTAGCTCACGATAATCCTGTAAACGTATTTCTATTGGTAATCCCTTACAGTTTTGCTGGGCCAGTATTTGCTGTTGTTTTGAAATCGTAACTCCAACTACCTCTACACCATAGCGTTCCGCTGCAAAGCGTGCCGCACCACCCCAACCACAACCAATATCCAATACTCGCATACCACTACGCAGGTTTAGTTTTTTGCATACCAAGTCCAGTTTTTCCTCTTGAGCTTGGTTGAGGTCTGTGGCATTTCGCCAATATCCGCAACTGTAAATCATTCGTTTATCCAACATGTTTTTAAACAGTTCATTACCTATGTCATAATGTTTTTTACCGACTAAGAATGATCGAGATGGTTTTTGTAAATTCATCATCTTAGATTTGATAATACCAAGGAATTCACTCATAGTTTTGAAGTGACCTTCAATGTTAACTGTTAGAATTTTACTAAAAAATTGATCCAGGCGATTACAGTCCCACCATGATTCCATATAAGATTCTCCTAAACCCAATGAGCCATGGGCCAGCACTCTGGAATAAAAATCATTGTTATGTACCTGTAAATCCCAAGGCCTGCTTCCATTAATTTCCACATCAGCAGAATTTAGTATATTTTTTACAGTATTTGAAATCTTTATATTTTTCATTTTTATTACCTCCAAAGATCAATATTTTAATATGATTAAAATGAATGATATACCTATGTGCAACACACATGTCAAGAGTATTAATAAGAGGAGAAGAAAGAGAATAAATAAACAAATTAATTGACCAACATCATAATTATTAATATGAAAACCAAAGCCAAACAAAATGTGTCGAAACACCAACAGTTTTATTAAATTTGATGATGAAAGAATTTAGTTATATTCAATAAACAGTGTATGATACTTTTACCTGAGTCTTTCTATGAAACATATTAAACGAGTTCATGCGATTGCTTATAATGATTTTAATAAAACTTCCCACTTTTTTAATGTGGCACAAACGTATGACATTGGAGCTAAAATATAAATTATGAAAGAACACAAATCAAAAAACCAAAAACTTTCTTTAATCGGCTCTGTTTCTTTGGGAACGGGAGTAATGATTGGTGCCGGAATTTTTGTACTAATGGGACAAATTGCAGAATTGGTTGGTGACTTGTTTCCTATTGCATTTATTGCAGGAGCTATTATTGTGGGATTTAGTTCTTATTCTTATGTAAAATTTTCAAATGCCTTTCCTTCCTCAGGAGGCGTAGCCAAATTTTTCACAAAATCATATGGTCCTGGCACTGCTACTGGATCATTTTCATTATTGATGTACACCTCGATGGTGGTTTCAGAAAGTTTGGTAGCTGGAACTTTTGGGGCCTACACTTTAAGATTGTTTGCTGATGAATATGCAGGCTATGCTTCAATATTTGGCGTAGCTCTTTTAACAATGGCTTATGTGATAAATATTTCAGGTAATAAGATTATTGAAGCAACAGCTACCTTTACAGCCATTTTTAAAATCACAGGTATTGCTTTACTCGCGATTTCTGGCTTATTAATTTCTGGCTTACCAACCATTACAGCTAACTATGTTGCTGACACAAGTCATTCTTTACCAGCAGGTTTTGGGTTTATTGCAGCTTTAGCATTATCAATCCTTGCGTATAAAGGATTTACTACTATTACCAATCAAGGAGGAGACATTAAAAATCCACACAAAAATGTGGGACGTTCTATTATTATTTCAATTGTAATATGCACTATTATTTATGTCACATTAGCATTATCGGTTGCTGGAGGATTAAGCATTCAAGAAATTATTATCGCAAAAGATTATGCACTAGCCGCCGCGGCTAAACCTGTATTCGGTAGTTGGGGCTCTATATTAACCATTGTTCTAGCAATGGTAGCTACCATTTCAGGAGTTATAGCCAGTGTCTATTCAGCTTCAAGAATGTTAGGAATGCTAAGTTATATGAAACAAGTCCCCAATTTGAAAAAAATGGGGAAACTTAAAAATCCTGCACTTATATTCACTGTGTCACTGGCAATACTATTAACCATATTATTTGACCTCACTAGAATTGCCTCAATTGGTGCAATTTTTTATTTAATAATGGATATTGCTATACATTGGGGTTTGGTTAGGTATTTAAAAAAAGAAGTGAAGTTTAATCCTGTCATTCCATTAACTGCGATTGTCTTGGATATTATTGTTCTATCTGCATTCATTTATATGAAATATTTAACTGACCCGTTTGTGTTGATTGTAGCGCTAATAGGGATAGTATTAATATTTTTAGGGCAGCGGCTTTTTATGATTTCTCATACAGGCGAAGACGGAAAAATGCACATGGGTATGGATAAAGATCCAACGATGAAAATGTAACAGTCGTTGGACATTTAATGATTAACTTTAGTTGGTGGAAATTCTTATAACTATGAATTAAAATTTTTATACTATTTTAGAGGTATACGCATAATGGATAAGGTTAGATGCTTTGATGATAGAACTTAACTGAATCTGTCGTCATTTATGCCTTTAAAAAAGTATATGATACTCATTATTACTTCGATTTTTAATGCCCTAATATAAGTATTATGGTAATATGTTTTACAATCTACAGGAAGCATTAATGATGCTAAAAGAATATGGGTAATAATCAACGTCCACGAGATCCATTTGGGTCAACCAATCATCCAAATAGTGATCTAAACGAACAATTAAATAAAAAAATTTCACAAATAAAGAAAAATTTGTCTGATGGGGGCCCCAAAAAAACTATACTAATCATTCTAATTATTTTTATTAGTTTCACGGCATGGAACTCTATTTATACCATTCCAAGCGACTCAGTAGCCGTTATTCAAAGATTTGGTAAATATTTAAAAGAAGTTCCTTCAGGGCTTCATTTTAAAATCCCACTGGGTATTGATACAGCTTTAATAGTCCCAGTTAAACGTCAGTTAAAACAAGAATTTGGATTTAAAACACCTGGAGCAAAAGACCCCTACCAAAGTACTAGTGAAAACAAGGGTCTTCAAGAAACACAAATGGTTACAGGTGACTTAAATGCAGCTTTAGTTGAGTGGGTAGTGCAATACAGAATTTCAGATCCGTCTAAGTTTTTATTCGAGGTTCGAAATCCCAGCGAAACACTACGCTATGTTTCAGAATCAGTGATGCGAGAAGTAGTGGGCGATCGAACTGTTGATGAAGTGATTACCATTGGTCGACAAGAAATTGAATCTGAAGCTTTGATCAAAATGCAAACTCTCTCAGTTAAATACGCTATGGGTATCAGTATAGACCAAGTGCAATTAAAAAATATCAACCCACCTAGGCCAGTACAAGAATCATTTAATGAGGTCAATCAAGCCCAACAAGAAAAAGAAAAATTGATTAATGAAGCTAGGAGAGATTATAACAAGGTTATACCTTTAGCTCTAGGGGAAAAAGATCAACGCATTCGTGAAGCTGATGGGTACCGCTTAAAGCGTATAAACGAAGCTGAAGGTGATGTGGCAAGATTCAATGCATTATTAACAGAATACATTAAAGCACCAGAAGTGACAATTCGCCGTATTTATATTGAAACTATGGAAGCTGTGTTACCCAACATAAAGACCAAAGTGATTATTGATACAAGCACCAATAATATTTTACCATTGCTTAATCTTGATTCAAGCAACTTTAATGTGAAACAAGGAGAGTCGAAATGAAATCAATTATATTTATTGTCCTAACAATCTTCATATTGATATTGCTAAAACAAGGCCTTTATACCGTCAATGAAGTTGAACAAGTCATCATCACTCAGTTTGGCAAACCCGTTGGCGCACCAGTCACAGAAGCTGGACTACATTTAAAAACGCCTTTTATTCAAGAAGTGAATGCTATCGATAAAAGAATATTGGAATGGGATGGAGCGCCATCTGATATGCCAACCAAAGATAAGTTATATATTTCTGTGGATCTTTTCGCTCGATGGAGAATCACTGACCCATTGCAATATTTCTTACGACTAAGAGATGAACGCAGTGCACAATCCAGGTTGGATGATATTTTGGGTAGTGAAACACGCAATGCGGTGGCCAAACATGAACTGATTGAAATCATCAGAACCACCAAAGACCGCGAACCCATGCGTGATGTGTTGTTAAATGACTCAGAACGTGATGCTAATATGGGGAACTTAGTACCTATTCAAAAAGGCCGACAATTGGTCGAAAAAGAGATCTTTGCAGCAGCAGCTGAAAAGGTTCAGGTTTTTGGTATAGAATTGCTGGATATAAGATTTAAACGCATCAACTACAACGAAAGTGTCAGACCCAAAATATACGATCGCATGATTAGTGAACGTCGTCAAATTGCAGAACGATTTTTATCCGAAGGCAATGGTGAGGCGGCCAGAATTCGCGGTAACCGGGTAAGAGAACTCAATAAAATTCAGTCTGAAGCTTATAAAGAAGTTGAAGAAATTCGAGGTCTTGCTGATGCAAAGGCCACTGAAATATATGCAAAAGCCTACAATAAAAACCAGCAGTCTGTTGATCTCTATGAATTTACCAGAACCATGCAAGCCTATCCATCGATTATTTCAAATAATTCTACACTGGTATTATCAACAGACAGTGATCTCTTTAAATTTTTGAATGGGGTTGATAGATAATAAGTTCCGTTGCTGAGTGTGGTTTACTGAAGTTAATGTAAATAATATAAAATGAAATATTTCTACGATCTTTGAATTGATTGCTTTCTGTCAAAGACGGGGCCATTTGTTGGTAAAGGTCTCGTCTTGATTAAGAGATAAGCCTATTTCTTATTACACAAGACTTATTCATATGAAATAATTTAGTTATTTTTTGTAAGATTAATACATTTAAATATAGAAGCTAGAAATAGTAAATAGCCTTGGCTTTATGGGGAAATTCCATCGCCGCCTCCTGTATGGCAAAGATGACTTGCCATACAATCTGGGCATCGGATTTTGAATTTCAGCACTGAGCTTTAGATTGCGCTAAGAATTCAGCAGGTAATTCGCTCTTTATCTCGGTGTCGAATGGGTCAATCAATATGGCAAAACAGCAGACCTGACTAAATTACAAAGCAATGATAGCCGCGATACAAAAATCATAGTAAGCTTAAGGTATTGGTTTTAACCCAACCATAATGCTGGACATATGCCCGAAATCAATTTAACAAACTCTAAATTCAATCAATCATCATTTGGTGTTAAAAAACAACCACTATTTTAATGTTAGAGTACAGTTCCAGAATTTTACTATTTTATACCAATTTTCCTCTTTAATAACTGGGCATTAATGGCCACAATAATGGTGCTCAAACTCATAAATACCGCGCCAACGGCTGGACCCAAAACAAAACCTGAAGAGTACAATGCGCCTGCCGCTAATGGTATGGCCACAATGTTATAACCTGTGGCCCATGTCAAGTTTTGAATCATTTTACTATAAGTGGCCTTCCCGAATAAAATTAGTTTGGCAATATCCTGTGGATTACTATTGACCAGGATAATATCGGCTGTTTCAGCAGCAATATCAGAACCAGAGCCCACAGCAATGCCAACATTGGCTTGTGCCAATGCAGGTGCATCATTAACCCCATCCCCTGTCATCGCAACAAATTCCCCTTTACTCTGCAATTCCTTAACAATTTCTACTTTTTGATGGGGTAATACTTCGGCATAATACCCATCCAATCCAAGTTTATCACTGACTGCCTTGGCGGTTTTTTCATTGTCACCGGTTGCCATATATACTTTGATATTATTGTTTTTAAATGTTTTTATCGCCTCTGCTGATTCTGGTCTGATTTCATCGGAAAGTGCAATATAACCTGCTAATTTTCCATCTATTAAAACAAATACCACAGTTTCAGCGGCATCGCTATAGGCGTCATCAGGAATGGCGATTTTTTCATCTCTTAAATAACCGGGACTCACTACTTTCACTTGCTTGCTTTCTACATTGGCCTCGACGCCTTTCCCAGTAATGGCATTAAAGTTTTCAAGTTTTGGAACAGTTACTTTATCTGCTTTTACCTTTTTAATGATGCCCACTGCAATGGGGTGTTCAGATCTTTGTTCCAGTGCGCTTGACAACCTTAAAACTTCTTCAGATGTATAAGATGTATTGACAGATTTGATTCGGGTAACGCCAAAATCACCTTTGGTCAATGTTCCTGTTTTATCAAATAACAAGGCCGATATTTTACGTGATTCTTCAAAAGCAGTCCTATTACGAATCAACAATCCATTTTGTGCAGATACAGCGGTAGATATAGCAACCACTAAAGGAATGGCAAGCCCTAACGCATGTGGACAAGCAATAACCATCACCGTCACCATTCTTTCCAAAGCATATACAAAGGGAAAGCCTAAAATCAACCAAACCGCCAATGTCCCAAAACCAATGGCCAAGGCAATATATGTTAGCCATTTAGCAGCCCTATCGGACAGGTTTTGCATTTTAGATTTGGTGCGTTGTGCTTCGTCAACCATCTTGATAACTTTATTTAGGTAGCTGTCTTTTCCTGTATGAACTACCTTAACTTTTAGCGTGCTGTTACCATTTATGGCACCACCAATAACCTTATCATCCAAGCCTTTTTTAACAGGTTTGGATTCTCCAGTAAGCATTGATTCGTTGAGGTAGCTGGAACCTTCGGTAATCACACCATCAGCCGGAATTTTTTCACCGGGTTTAATCAGGATAATATCATCTTTAATAAGGTCATCCAGCTTCACATCTTGAATGGTATCTCCAACCACTTTATGTGCTTCGGAAGGTAACATACTTACCAATAATTGTAAGGCTTTTGAGGCGCCTAAAACTGATTTCATCTCCAGCCAATGCCCCAAGAGCATAATAACGATAAGGGTACTCAATTCCCAAAAGAAATCTTCTCCCTTGAGCCCAAAAACGGTGGCGGTGCTGTAAAAATAGGCTACGCTAATTGCCATTGATATTAGCGTCATCATTCCTGGTCCCTTGGATTTCACTTCATTGTAAAAACCTTTCAAAAAGGGCCAGCCACCCCAAAAGTAAACAAAGGAAGATAAAGCAAAGAGAATGTAAGGATTGCCTGGCAGTAAAAGATCAAACCCAAAGAATGCTTGAATCATTGGTGAGAAGAACAGAATAGGTACGGTAATGATCAACGATACTAAAAACCGTTTTCTGAAATCCTTGACCATCATTTTGTGGTGGTCGTGTCCTGCCATTCCCATTGGTGCATTGCCGTCATGACCGGAATGATCCATCTTTGAATGATCTTCTTTTGTGTGTTTCATATTTGTATACTCCATTTTGTCATTATTATGATAATCGTGATTGCATATTATATATGGTGCATTAACCTCATCACTTCTTTTGCCATAACATCACTCAAATCAATGGCATTTGATGGATGTGTAATGGTATTGCAAGTGACTACTTTTTTAACGCCCGAATCCAATAAATCTTGATAGGCATTGTCTGAAAAAACGGCGTGAATACCAACACAAATAGGTGGTTTCATCCCTGCTTTCTTTAAATGTACTACTGTTTCAATCATGGTACGTGCCGTGGAAATAATATCATCTACTAAAATGGGCGTGGCATTTTTGTATTTTTTTACATCTGGAACCGAGACTTCTACGTCACGGTCACCATGACGTACTTTTTGTAAGACCGTAAACGGTACGCCTGCATTTTTAGCCACCTCAGAAACCCATTGTTCGCTCTCAGAATCTGGACCAATAAGAACTGGATGTTCAACATTTTCCTTTATCCATTCTGAAATAGCGTCGGCAGCGTGGATGACTTTATTGGGAATGTGATAAACTTCGCCTAAAGCGCTGATCCTGTGTAAGTGAGGATCCACAGTGGTAATGGTGTCGGCAAAGCCAGAAATCAATTTTCCAAAGAAACCTGAAGTAATACCTTCACCTTCATTAAAAACCTTGTCCTGTCGCATATAGGCTAAATACGGCGCAACCAAACAGGTACACTTTGCCCCCAATGATTTTGCCGTATTGCTTAAAAAATAAAGAGGTAATAATTTGTTGTCAGGTTGATGTAAGGTACAAATCATTACCACACATTTATCTTTTACATCTGATAATATACGTGTATAAGATTCTCCATCAGGGAAATTGCGTAAAGTGGCCTTGCCTACTTCGGCATCCAATTTTTTTGCTAAAAGTGCTGTGAGTTCTTCGTTTCCGGGAAGGCTGAATAATATTGTTTTCATAGTCTTTTTTTTTAAATGATGGTTATGATGTCGTTGTGGTTGTTTTTATATTCCAAAGCATAGTTCAGCTCGCCTTTGGACTCTGCGTATAGCGTGTATAGCAGCTGGTTCACTTGTATTTGGTCTTGCAAATGGGCATTTAAAACAATCCCTGCGGATTTAGCTTTTGGTGCGCCCAAAAGTTTGGCGAGTTTGGCAATCTTTCTGTTGTCGATTCTTTTTAAAACGCCTGATTTTTCGGCTTTAATTTCGATTTTATAAGGTGCTAAAACAGGTTCAGAAAAGCGACCTTGTGCTTTGCAAATGGCAAGAAATTTATCATAAGCTTTGCCTGATTTAAGCACTTCTTTAGCGATTTGGGTACCTTTTCCTTTGCCAACTTTCCCTGAAAGTTCTAATAATTCGCCAGCCAAAAGCAACGCCCTTTGCTCAAGGTCACTTGGTGCATCGGCTTCATTTTTTAAAACTTTTAATATATCGATCGCTTCTAAAGTAGGCCCAATACCTCTGCCAACAGGTTGCGTTCCATCGGTAATAATAACTTTCACATTCAACCCCACAGCACCACCCACGGTTTCCATATGGTACTTTAGTTTTTGTGCCATTTCCTTGCTGCGTACCTTGGCGGTTTCGCCGACAGGAATATCAATAACCACGTGTGTTGAACCTGCCGCAGCCTTCTTTGAAAGTACCGAAGCAATGAGTTGACCTTCGCTGTCAATATCCAAAGCTTTTTCAATCTTTATTAACACATCATCGGCAGGGCTTAATTGCGCTGTACCACCCCAAACTATACAACCGCTTTGACTCTCAACCACATTTTTTATTGCTTCAGAGGAAAGGGCCACGTTGGTCATAACTTCCATGGTATCAGCAGTTCCTGCTGGCGAGGTAATGGCCCGAGAGGATGTTTTGGGCATAGTAAGTCCATATGCAGCAACAATGGCAACAACCAATGGTGTTGTTCGGTTCCCAGGCAATCCACCGATACAATGTTTATCGACGACTATTTCTTTATCCCAATTCAGTTGCGTACCAGAAGCTATCATTGCTTTGGTAAGATCTGATATTTCATCAATAGCCATTCGATCACCTGCACAAGCGGTAATAAAAGCCGAGAGGTGGATATTAGAATAATCGCCCTGAACAATATCAGTTATGATTTCATTGTAAGCACTATAATTCAATTTTTGATTGTAGATTTTTGCCCTGACGTGGCTTAGGGATTCAATGGGCTCTAAATGTGAAACACACAGCGTTTCATTTTGTGAAACATGCAGTTTTTTTGCAGCAGCATCTGATAGTCCAATTTCATTGGGCAACAGTATGTCTGATTTGATAACATTGAGACTTGCCACGATAGAATAGCTTTTATTTGATATCCTAATTCTTGTGAGGGCTTCAAAACCTTCTGAAATACAGACGTGACATTCTTTATGCATATACACAACATTTTCGTTTTGAGTGTAAATACCCAGGTGTTTATAGTTTAGCGTATTCGGGTGTTGTTGCATAATCTATTCTATTTCCTCAATGCTGTACAGTTGTGGGATTTCAGCATCCCATCCATAGGTCTCCTTGATGCCTATTTGTAATGCTTCTGCACTTTCTTTTTCACCGTGTACAATAAAAATCCGTTCAGGCTTATCTTTTAATTGACTCATCCAATCCAATAACTCTTTGTGGTCAGCGTGTGCCGAGAGGCCTTCAACTTCCGATACCTGCATATTGAGAGGTACCCATTTTCCGTACACTTTTAGTTCTTTGTCTCCTTCTAATAATTTCCTGCCCCGCGTTCCTTCGGCTTGATACCCCACAAAAAGCAAAGTGTTATTAGGGTTTTGTGCTTGTGTTTCAAGATAGTTGAGCATTCTTCCACCTGTGAGCATTCCACTGCCTGCAATCACAATTTTTGGTGTATCATCAGTTCGTAATTCCATTGTTTCCTTATAACTACTTACAATTGTAAAGTGCGAACACATTTCTTCACACTCATTATCTTCTAAGCGATGCCAATCCCTGGTGCGATGAAATAGTTTTAATACATTGGCACCCATAGGACTGTCCATTATCATATTTACCTTGGGTATTTTATTCTGCTTGATTAATTTCCAAAGAATAAGCATGATAAGTTGAGCCCTTTCTACCGAAAAACTTGGGATAAATAGGCTCCCGCTTCTATTGATGGTGTCGTTGACCAATTTTTCAATCTGCGGAATGGCTTCTGTTTCATCAGGGTGAAACCTTCCTCCGTATGTCGATTCAATGAAGAGAGTATTGGCTTTTTTTGGTTGTACGGGTGGATAAAGTAATAAATCATGGGGTCTTCCAACATCTCCTGAAAAAACAAAATGTTTACCGTTTACATCTAACTCGATGTAGGTAGCACCCAGAATATGCCCGTTATATTGAAAACGTGCTTTGATACCTTCAAATAATGGAATCCATTGTGACTGAGGGATTCCTCTGAAATGCGGGATGGTATTTTCCACATCCTTTAAATCGTAAAGTGGTTCAGCGGGATTATGTTTTGAATAACCCTCCTTATTGGCACGTTCTGCTTCATTTTCCTGTATTTTTGCACTGTCATTCAAAATGATTTTAGCAATATCCAATGTTGGATTGCTACCGTAGATAGGTCCATTAAACCCTTGTTTTACCAATCTTGGCAGATAACCTGTGTGATCCAAATGACCGTGGGTAAGCAGTACTACATCAATTTCTGAAATTTTCACAGGTGGGTATTCCCAATTTTTAAGACGTAATTCCTTTAAACCTTGAAAAAGTCCACAGTCTATCAGTATCTTTCTGTCTCCAGTATCCACTAGATATTTTGAGCCAGTTACGGTACCTGCCGCACCTAAAAAGTGTATATTTATTCTATTATTTTTCATCATTTGCTATTGTAATTTGGTTGCATTACATTATCATTGACAATAATCAATTTATTTGTTAATTACCGCCACAGCATGAAGAAGGTTTGACTTGGCCTTTATCAATTTTGGACAAAGTTACTACTTCTTTATAGAGACTGTGAAAGTCGTTTTTAATAAGCATCGCTATATTTTTTACAGCCTTTGAATCCATATCTATTATCTCAGCTATTCTTTCAAAAGCCTTTTCAAGTAGTTTAGGATCATCTTTCAATGTTTGGTAAAATACTTCTATAGCTAAGTTGTTTTGGTTTTGCAATTTTTCTGTTTTCATAATTTATATTTTAATATTGTTGAAGTTTATATATCATTAATCCTTAAGTGTTTTTTTACATAGCTCTTCTGAATCTTCTAAAATCTTTTCGTGTCTCTTTTTATCAATGCCTATCTGTTGTAATAACGCAGGGTTTTCATAAAGTTCTTTGCAAAGTACGATACCTTTATCTAATAACTTTATTTTTTCAGCTTTGGTCAGAGTTGTCAAACTGGTTAGTGGGTGTAAGCCAGACTTATCAATTCTCTCTTTAAGTCCATTTTTATTTGGATAATCCCAACTTGTCAATAACAGCCCTACACATTTACCAAATTTTATAGCATCACTTGTAAATCGAGTATTGGTGTACAAACATCCTTTATGAATTTTCGCTTCGTGACCATTTTGCTGCTTCCATTGACTCTCCACATCTAAAAATCTGGATTGAATATAGAGAGGAATTTTTACATTGCAAAACCTGTCCTGACTACTGTGGTATTTGCACTCAATCATAAAATGATTATCATCTTTTTGCGCTATCACATCAATTTCGTGCTGCACACATTTACCCTGTACAATTACACCAACCTCTGTTGTAAACCCTTCGTGTTCCAAAAGTTTGCCTACCAGTTTTTCAAAAGGAAAACCAGATGGACCTAATTCCATCAAGGCTTTTTTGAGGGTATATTTTGAAGCACTTACACTAGATTTATTCTTGAGCATCTTGAAAGCCAATTTATAAATATTTTGTGTTGTCATTCCTTCTTCAAGCTGCTCTTGCACCTTAAAGGCCATATCTTGAATAATTCCCTCATCTGCTTGTGAACGTCGCAAGGAGTTGATGAGTTTATTTACATCAAAAGCTTGGTATTCACCTGAATATTTTTTTATTAGAACTGATTTATTCACCGTTGAATTTTATTTTAACCATTTTATCTTCCGAAGGTTTGGTAACATATTCTACATTATTCTTATATATTTACTATGATTGAATAATTTATAAAATAAATTTTTCATAAATATTTTTTGCATATATTATCTTAATATATGTAGGATACACCTGTACCTAGCACCCATGTCAAGGTAAATATTTAAGATTCTAAAAATAGAATTGATCATTAATCTTATTTATAATTAATTAAAGCTGAATTCGAGTCATAAACACCATCAAAATAAATACCAAGACACAACAGAATATCAATATCCAGTCTGTCATATGAAAGTGAGTAAAACAACAGCCATTGATTTATATAGGCACAATGGACAAACATCTTATTTTTGTTCTACAGACTGCAAAACTTTATTTGCAGAAAACCCTGAAAAATATTTGCATAAAAAGAAACTTTAGATTTGTTAATTATCTCTGTTATTGGTGTCAGAAGTTTTAAACAAGAACAGAGTAAATAGCCCTAATATAAATGTGCTCATCTAATCACTACATAAAGTCTTACATTCAAACCTCGACACTTTACTTTGGAATTTTTTATCAGAGTTTTGGGTTATACAAAGGCTTAGTTTCAGACAAAAAATAATTTTCTCTAAGAAGTGGGTTCCAGCATTAACCCAAAAGGTTAATTCCTATTATTTAGCTCTATTATTTATAATGTTATAATCTATTTAAGGGACAAAGGATTTAAAAGTAAAAGAATTTAACCAGCAGGTACAGCAAAAATCAATACAAATGTCAGCACAAAGCCAATGAAAACAAATAGATACCGTTGTCGATTGTTGTGGCACACTGAAAATGCTACGATACACTGTAATAAGTAATAAAAAGCAAAAGCACGCGATGCGAGAGCAATAATTTCAAAAGTCGACCCAGACCAGGACAGTGCCATTGCTGAAATACCTACAAGCAAATATCCCAAACGTGTATCAATACGTTGTTTACTGACTTCTTTCATGTTTGCTGCTGCAGCCAATGTGTCGGCGATTGCGGCAGAAAACTGAGACAGCCCTGCGGCGATAATCAATGGTATGGGTAAAAGGAATGATGCCGTAGCTGCAAGTGTTATCAGGCTGTTGTCACCATATTTTCCCTCTAATACCACTACAATGGGTTGCGCAAGTGCAACGAAAAGTACATAGATAGCTAGCGAAAAATATTGTGACCAGCGTGATGCGCGAATGCGAGTCGCTGCATCAAAATGTTCACCAAGATAACGGGTCGTCTCAAAGCCCTAAACTACAATTAACGTACCAGCTACAATTGTGGCAATTTCCCAAGGGCTGCGATTGCTCATTTCAGGTAAGATGAAATGGTTTAGTTCCGAATACTGCTGTATATCATAAATTGCAAATAGAATAAGCATTGTAGCAAGAATCACCATGGTTACATAGAGTGCCCAACGTTCCATCTTTTCTAACGGTTTCAAGCCACCAAATAAACCGACAATAGTAATTGTAGCAATGATGATAGAGGTCATAAGGCTTTTATTAAATGCTGTATCTAGTCCAAAATTCACTAAAACAAAAGCGGATAGAATGTGGATATATAGACACACCGATACCACGTAAGCAGCGACTAGTGCAAAATCAGAAAGCCTTTCAGCAAATACCGTAAATGAATTACTCTCTGCAGCCAATACAGGTTCTGCACACAGTATATTATGTCTGACTATGCAACCAACCAAAAAGGCGACAACAATCATCGCTAGAATAGCATAAGAGTCAACAGCACTTGCTAATATAGGCACTACCACCAGAAATCCACTGCCAAATATAGATGCCAATGGTGTACTCATTGCAGGAATGATCTGTCTTTTAGTCATAGCATGTACTCCTTTATATGTAGTTTGTTAGAGTATGCCATAATCTAATGAGCTCTATCTAAGACAGGGCATTTTTTGATCAAAAACCAGAAAATATCATCTCTTTTGGTGATTTTATTTTGCATATCAGAGGCTTATTAGTATTACTTGTGAAAATACACCTATGTAAATAGTGAGGAAAGCACTGATAGCAATAACTAGAAGAATTAATTTGGGATTATTTTTGCTTTCATGATTAGAATTATCCAAATTATTTACTGGTATTTGATACATAGTAATAATGATTCTTAAATATACTGCCAATGACAATACACTGTTTAATATTGCGATTATAACCAACCATGTGAAACCAGCATCCATAGCTGCCCCAAAAAGCAAGAATTTACCTATAAAACCAGCTAAAGGTGGAATACCAACCAATGACAATAAAAAGATAAGCATGGCAACACCAAAATAGGTATGCTTACGACCGAAACCAGAAAAATCATCCAGCTTTTTGCCAACAAACATAACTATACTAAATGCACCTAAATTCATTGCCACATAGGCAGCAGAGAAGACTATTAATGATTGTATTGCTAAATGGCTACTACCAATTGCTACGATTGCCAATAAAAAATAACCAGCTTGTGCGATTGACGAATAAGCAAGCAATCTAACGATGTTTTTTTGCATTAAAGCGGCTAAATAACCCAAAGTCATACTCATTACTGAAATTATGGCAATCAATAATTGCCAATGTGAAGACACTGGTAAGTCTTTGAGTATTTGGGCAAATGCAAATAACGCCCCAATTTTAGGAACAACCGACAAAAATCCCGCAATGGAAACAGGCGCACCGTCATAGGCATCAGGCGACCAAAAATGAAATGGAACCAGTGCCGATTTGTAACCTAAACCTATAATCACAGCAAGTAATCCCAAAACTGCAATAGCTGGTGAATTGTTTAATTGAGAAAGCTCGGATAACAAGGTTGAACCAGTGCCAGCAAACCAATAAGTGAGACCGAAAATCATAACACTAGAGGCAACCGATGCAAACACAAAAAATTTCATAGCAGCTTCGGTTGCTGCATCAGTTCTTGGATAAGCAACAAGAGCGAAAGATGCAAGTCCAGATAGTAAAATGCCCAAAATCAACATCATGATATCGCCAACACCGGCTAAAATTAATGATGCTAATGTAACCATTAATATTAATCCATAGACGGTGCCTTCTCTAAAGCTGTTTGCCAGTTCACTGCGTGCTAGTAATAGTGACAAGATTGTAGCAGGTAATAGTATCAGCTTAATCCAAACGCTGAGTATATCAATTCTATATGTTCCACTAAAAACGGTAGTATCAGCCCCTATTAATGGAATAGTGAATAAAGTTGCTAACAATAATCCAACGATGGCAATAACCAAAGAAGTACGGGGCAAACGTAACATTTCACAGATTAAAACAAACACTGCTGTTAGCAATACAATTATTTCAGGTAGAAGTAATAGAATATCTTTTAGCATCAGAAGCCTAAAGTAACAGTTGTTTGATGAATTACATCAAGAATAAATGAGGGTGCAACACCCAATACAATGATAAAAATAATTAATGGTCCTAAAGTCAACAACTCGCGAGGACTCAAATCCTGCATTGATTGCCACTGTTTATTTTCTGAACCTAAAAATACAGCAGCGATGGCTTTTAGATACAAAGCTGCGGTTATAACAATGCCTAGTATGACGATACTAGCCAGGGGTTTAACTTCTAAAGTTGCTAGAAAAATCTGAAATTCAGCAGGAAAGTGTGCAAGTCCTGGCAATCCAAGTGAAGCGAAGGAAGCGATGATGAAGAACCACGCTAAAATGGGCACAGTCTTTAATAAACCACCAAATTTATGCATGTCACGGGTATGGGCACGATCTTGCAACATGCCAACTAAAAAAAACAATGCACCAGTAACTAAGCCGTGACTGACCATTTGCAATACAGCACCATCTAGGGCTATTGCATAAGTTGAGGGTTCAATAGCCATCGCAGCAATTGCAACAGCAACAATGACATAACCCATATGGTTCACCGAGGTATAGGCAATCATCCGTTTTAGGTCGGTTTGTGCCAATCCAGCAAAAGCACCATATATTGCTGAAAATACTCCAATGACCAACACCACCGTGGCTGCTTCTCGAAAAGCTTCTGGAGTCATTTGTAAGGAAAACCTAATAAGACCATAGGTACCAAATTTCAACATCACGCCAGCTAAAATTACACTACCCGCTGCTGGTGCCTGAACATGCGCTGCAGGCAGCCAAGTATGTAGTGGAAAAGCCGGAATTTTTACTGCAAAGGTAAATAACATAGCAATAAAAGCTAACATTGCAGCAAAACCTGACAACGGTGATTCGGCAATCCAAACACGCATATCAAAAGTATGTGGGTCACTACCGAGATACATGCCCAAAATTGCTAATAATAAGGGCAAACTACCAAGTAGGGTATAGATGAAGAACATAATTGCTGCACGTTGACGGTCTTCGTGCCCCCAGCCAGCAATCATAAAATACATAGAAACCAATGATACTTCAAAAAACACATAAAACAAAATAGCATCAAGTGCGGTAAATGTTCCCATAGCGGCTGTTTCTAATAACAGCATCAAAATTACATAAGAACGAGATTGTTTTTTAATATTGGCAGAAAAAATAAAACTCAGTAAAAACAATACAGCGGTTAGTAAAACTAACGGTAAGCTAATACCATCAACCCCAACACGGTAAGCAGCACCTATGGCAGGCATCCAATCATATTGCTCAACATGGGAAAAACCAATATCATTTATTCCCAATGACCACATCCATAAAACCACAACCAGAGTAAGTGCACTGGTAATTATACCGACAAGATGAGAAATTTGTGGTGAAATTTTACCAAAAAGCAACAACAGCAATGCGCCGGCTAGTGGTAAAAATATTAGGGTGGAAAGCATAGGGAACATTAATAAATCTCCGGATTAATAAAAGGCTATCATTATGAATAATGTCACAACAATACCTCCTGTAATGATTGCTGAAAGGGCCAACTCACGGTGAATTAGACCACTTTGAATGGCCCGTGCATAATGACTGAACTTAATAAACATTCGGACCATAAAATAAATAAATTTATCAATCCATTGGTTATCGGTACTTTTACTTAATTGCGCTATTTTAACAGCTATTTTCCCAACGCCTAATGCCAATTGGTACAAATAATTTTCAAGAATACCATAAACTTTATCGTGAGCTATTTTGACTGTCATTTTTCCAATGTTCAATGCCAATCGATATAAATATTTCTCGAGAGTATCACAAATATTGGCAATAACCAGTGTTGGTCGAACTATCCATTTATCAATACCACCTGCAATGGCGAATCCAGTTCGTGCTGGTTTAATCATTACACCAAGTATTTTCTTGTCACTAATATACCAGCCCAATAATATTCCAGACAAAGCACTAATTAACCCCAATGACATCGCATAAAAATCAAGTTCTAGTGGTTGTGCAAGTACGTTCTCAACCCATTTAAAGGTAAAACCCAATATCGCTGCAAATATCACCAAAGTGATAAAACCAATAGACATAGATTTACTGCCGTGAACGGCTATGGAATGAGCAGAGCCACTCCATAAGAGCTTCACTGCTTTTGCCATATAAGCACCCGTTAAGAGTGTACCTAACAAAGCCAGAGGTAAAAATATCCACATATGATTTGAAGTTAAAGTGGCTGTGATAATGGCATCTTTAGAAAAGAATCCGCTCAATGGTGGAATGCCAGACAAAGCCAAAGCGGATACTACAAAACCAATAAAAACTAGGGGTTTATCACGTCCTACACCGATTAAAGCACTAAATTTTGTGTCTTTACGGCTGTGCTGAAACACACCTGCTGCCATAAACAATGAACTCTTTATGGCAGCATGAGCCAATAAATGGAGTAGGGCAGCTATAGGATAACCTGCACCAATAGCTAAAAACATCAGACCATACTGACTTGAAGTAGAGGCTGCTAATAGCCTTTTTAAATCATTTTCGCCCAAAGCAATCATTCCAGTAACCACTGTCGTTATACCACCAACAAGCCCAATCACAAACAAGGCATCTGTAGAAAGCAAAGGGGCAACACGTATCAATAAAATGGCTCCTGCTGCCACCAAAGTTGCAGAATGTAGTAGTGCTGAAACTGGCGTAGGACCTGCCATAGCACGTTGCAACCAGTCATGCATGGGCGTTTGTGCAGATTTGCCCATGGCGGCAATTAGCAATAGTATTCCAGCCAGTGTACTGGTAGTTGAGTTGTCATTAAGACTGACTTGAATATCACTGCTACCAGAGGAGGCAATTAACATAAAAATTGCCAAATAAAGTCCCAAGTCAGCTGTTCTGGTAACCAAAAAAGCCCGAGTTGCGGCTGCTTTAACGTGTTTTTTCTGAAACCAGAAACCAATCAGCAAATAACTGCTTAGTCCAATTAGTTCCCAAGCAGACAACAACAATATCCAATCACCTGCAACCACTAAAGTTTGCATGGCTGTAATGAACAATAACATGATGGCAAAAAATCGTGTTTTGTGTTTTTCTTGTTGCATATAACCATTAGCATAAACCATAACCAAAGCACTAATTAAGGTAACCATGGTTAATAAAATACTGGTCAATGGGGAAGCAATGAGTTTCAGAGGATAATTTGGCAAGCCGGTTAAAATTATTTCTTGAATCAAACCCGATGCGCTATTAAGTAACAATATAATGCTTGAAAATAAACTCAAAAATACTGCCATGATTGCCAGTATAGGAATAACCGATGCAGAAACGCGCTTACCCACAAGTAAAATAAAACCAGCAGTGACAAGTGGGGCAATGATACTGAGTGCTAGGTAATTCATTCTTTCAATTCCACAGCTTCTTCCATTTCTACCGAACCTCTTGATCGAAAACGTGCAATTGCCAGAGCAAAACCAACCGCCATTTCTAATGCCATAACCGTCATCACAATTAACACGTACATCTGACCTGCGGGATTGTCGGGATGCAGATATTTCCAAAAGGCAACCATGTTTAATAAGGCAGCAGCTAGAATTAACTCAATGCCCATCATTATCATCACCAAATTAGTCTGTGATAAAGCACCATAAATGCCAACACCCAATAGAGCAGCGGCAAAAATAAGAGACATGATCAATTCAATACCCATATTACTTAGGCTCCTTGTGATTATTATTGATATTACCTTTGGGTTGGATAGCAACAGCAATGGCAGCTATCATGGCAGTTAATATGGTAATTCCTGCTGTTTCAAAGACCAACATCGAACGACCCAATAACTCAATACCCAATGCCTTAATTTGAATCGTTGGAGCATCATTGACAGTTGTTATTGGACCCCAGTCTATATATACAGCTACTGCCACAGCTGCTATGAAGGTCACAATACCTGCTATTATCGATAAGCGCTTTTGATGAGTCATGTCCATTTTCCCCAGTCCACCTGGATCCATCATAAACATCACCATAAATATTGCCATAACACTCATTTCTGTTGCCATCATCATGATTTGTAACACCCCTAAGAATTCTGCTTGAAGAGTTAGGAATAAAGCCCCCAATGCCGTTTGAGAAAATAACAAAGCTATGGCAGAGCGTACCATAGAATAAGTTCGAAAAACCACAATGCCAAACCAAACTGCAGCCAGACCAAAAAATGTAATAAAAATTAATTGTGCAGAAATTATCATGGAAACACCACCACCATTACACCTACCAAAAATATATTAAATAATGCTAGAGGGATACCTATTTTCCAACACCATGACATCATCTGTGCCTCACGAATTCTTGGAACAAAATGACCGATTGAAAACATAGAAGCAGCAACCAACACGATTTTTATGGCACTCCATAACCAAGCAGGTAAATAGGGTCCCAACCAGCCTCCCAAATAAAAAGTCACTGTAGCTGCCGCTAAAGTAAAAACTAACAAAATATGCCCCAAACGAAATATAAGTAAGCGTACTCCCGAATATTCTGATTCTAAGCCACCAGCCAATTCGCCAGAAGCATTGGCTAAATCAAAAGGTGGTAAAAATGCCATAGCCATAGAAGCAAAGTAAAACAGTACAAACCCTACAGGCTGATAAAATATATTCCACATGCCTACTTGTGAGGTAACTATGTTGGTAGTAAGCAAAGACTCAGCACGCATAGCAACTGCTGTAATCGGCATTACAATCAACATAGCATATGCAACTAACTGTCCTAGAAAGCGCCAACCACCAACCATGGCATAACCACCATTTGGTCCCCAACCAGCCATAATCAAGGCGACTAATACATAAGCTAAAATAGCATTGAGAAACAAAGCACCAGTAGCCAAATTGATCATAACTAATTCAGGACTCAAAGGAATCACTGCAATGGCAAGCATAGCTACAATTAGTAGTAGAGCAGGCCCAAGCTCAAAAAATAAACGATCGGCTTTACGTGGTACAACAGATTCTCTGCCTAAAAGAGCTAAAATGCTGTACATTGGAGCGCTCAATTGTATTTTTCTATACTTTTGCCAATGCTGGATTAAAACCAGAACATAGCTTATGACTATTGAAAAAAATATGATTAATAAAATTATAGACAATACACTCATTGAAACACCTCTGTTGGCAACAAGTCCAATGAACCAATTGCAACCAGTGCATCTCCAATTTCTTGTAGGTGAACCAGTGAGTCAATTAACTGAATATGTGTACTCGAAGGTGTTTTCATCTCGAATGATTGTATAGTGCCAGAATCGAATGATATCTTAAGCACCATTTTACCTCTTGGAGATTCTACTTGTGCCATACCACTACCTGTCAGATTATCAGTCTTACTTATTGCAAGCGGATTTAATAATCCTGCGTTGTTAATTAGTCCAATGCTTTGATTGATTTCCAAAGCCCTGATTTTTAAACGTGCATAGGCATCACCTTGAGAGAGTAAAATGGGTTTAAATTTAAACTGTTTATAGACTTCATCTTCAGAGCGAACATCATTATCAATATTCAAAGAACGTGCCACAGGTCCAAAAACACCTTGATCTTTTGATAATGTACCAATATTTTGGGTGCGAAGTTTAACAAATGGTATTTTCATTAAATATTTAACCAACCCTTTAAGTGAGCTTTCCAGCTGCATGATTTGTGCATAATCAGCTTTATACAGTTGCAATTGTAGAACTTCTGCTTTACGAGCTAAGTTAAGCATGCCTGTTTGTTTACCAAACTGACAAAACCAACTCAAGTGATTGATGATCCGCTCGTGCTCAATAGCAACAATGCGGCTTTTTTGTGCGTTGTCATCTGGATTTTGTCCTTTAGCATTTTCAATAACTTGCTGAATAAGAACAGTTAAACAATTTTGAATAAGTGGATTGAGTGCAAATAATTTTTGGAAAAAACAACCTGCATGCATTGGCAGTTCTGCGTTAAGTGATTCAATTGGAAATTCCTGATTTAATTTACAATCAGCAACAGCATCACCATCAAGAGTAAAGTTGATAAATAACCCAGCGGGTAGACCAGGAAATAAAGGTCCAAAGGGCAATTCAAACCATTCCATTTGCAAACCATCTTCACTGCGAGGTAAATCTTTCGTGACATCAACCATTGACATAAATGACATCTTAGAATGATCCATTTTGGAATGATCCATTTTAGAGTGATCCGTCTTAGAATGATCCATTTTAGAATGATCCGTCTTAGAATGATCCATATTAGAGTGATCCATATTAGAATGATCCATTTTAGAATGATCCATATTAGAATGATCCATATTAGAGTGATCCGTCTTAGAATGATCCATTTTAGAATGATCCGTCTTAGAATGATCCATTTTAGAATGATCCATTTTAGAATGATCCGTCTTAGAATGATCCGTCTTAGAATGATCCATCTTAGAATGATCCATTTTAGAGTGATCCATCTTGGAATGATTCATCTTGGAATGATTTATCTTGGAATGATTTATCTTTAAGGCTGATGCATGTTTGTTTTGTGGTTTTGTTATTGTCTCCACTAAAAACATACCACATTTAGGGCAAGAACCAGGTTCATCTTGTAAAACTTCTGGATGCATAGGGCAGGTATATTGTGTTTTAACATTGCTATTGTTATGCCCATGTTCATGTTTAACCGTTTCACCCTGTGCTTGTGCGGGCACCAAAAACATACCACATTTAGGGCAAGAACCAGGTTCATCTTGTAAAATTTCTGGATGCATTGGACAGGTGTACATAGTTTCAGAACTATTTTTCTCTTCTTCTTTATGCTTGTGATGAGAATGCAGTGGTTGTTGATGAATATGTTTTGTTTCACTTTCGCCTGCATTCAGTTCACGAATAACAAGAGTCATACCACATTTAGGACAAGAACCAGGTTCATCTTGCAATATTTCTGGGTGCATCGGGCAGGTATATTTTTTGATTATGCTTAATGAACTTGGTGTAAAACTTTGTGTTTTGACGGCAAATGAGCCTTGTTTAAATATTTTTCTCAATTGTTTAACACCTGAAAGGAGGTCAATTTGAGAAATTTTAGTCACAACATCTGCTTCAATAACAGGCTCATAATCATCATCAGACAATAATAATACCGCCCTTGGGCGCATCATTTGTGCATAAATTATGATTGCAGCTTCATTTATGGCGGGTGTTAACTCACCAATAATCAGAAGTACTGATGCATGTCTTGGAGAATCAACAATTTGTAGTCCAGCTGCATTAATGTCCAATCCAAAAGCCCGTGCATTTTCAGCACCTGGAACAACAAAGACTTTTAAATCCATTGCAGTAGCGTGAGAAAAGATTTTATTTATCCAAGATTTACTTTTAGTCCGAGCACCGGTATTTTTAAGCATTTAATATATCCTATTGCCTTTTTAAGGCGCCTTGATTCCAGCCGTATATCAGACCTAAAAAAAGTATTGCCAAAAATACTCCCATATCTAACAATGCAGTCAATCCCACTTGTTTATAAACCACAGCCCATGGATACATATATGCCATTTCCATATCAAATGCTAAAAACAACAAAGCATAGCCATAATAACGTGGGTGGAATCGAACCCAGACGGGATCTCTTGCCAATTGTCCAGCAGTTGCAGGTACATCTTTGGCAGGTTCTTTTCGATATTTTCCCAGCAAAGATGAAATAAAATAAAGAAAAAGAACAAACAGTGTAGTGCCTATCATTAAGCTTAATAATATCCCGTATTGATTTATGGCTGGCAATTAATTACTCCGATTATTTTTAGTATAAATATGCTTTTATACTTTAATAATATCTTAGCACCCGCTAAGTGTCAACCAAGCTGTCGCATTTAGTTAAATAAATATTGGGGGTTTTACCCCCAAACCCCCAAGGTATTTATGAAAAAAATAATGTTTCATGTTATAATCTGCTTACGGTACAGG
>Ga0316208_1000883_pt1 | contig 31970 bp, 34 predicted proteins | sample 3monopyrite_MG_FD_204944 | JGI IMG/M metagenome (GOLD analysis project Ga0316208, IMG submission 204944) | Microbial mat bacterial communities from mineral coupon in-situ incubated in ocean water Damariscotta River, Maine, United States -... | ecosystem: Environmental > Aquatic > Marine >...
ATAATTCTGGCGGTAAGCTTTTTAACGCTCATAGTTCTGCTTTCCTTTTGTTTTACCCGTACTCAGGCAACCGGCCCATGTCCTTTATAAACACTTTCCGGCGATCCAACCAGTCTGACAAAGGTTCTTTGATATAAATATCTATAATCATCTGGGATATAAATATCTAAAACCATCTGGTCGACCAAAAATGCGCGCCCGTTATAACAGACGTTTCCACAGGCTCAAGCCCGAGAACGTTCTTATTGTCACTTTTTTACCAAAATGGCATATTTTTCCATTCTGATGCTTGTCATTCCTGTCTCTGCATACCATGCTATCATTAATAATATGGCATTGTATGTGCCACTATGTCGCAGTTTTGATTAATTCTCTTTTAATGTGCAAGGAACTCTTCCATGGCTAACAGTAACAGCCTGTCATCTGACTCTTCTCTAAATTTCTTTTTTTCACAGTCAGATCTCAATGAAAATCGTACAGAATCTCTTGTTTCCGAAGCACTAGACGGCATGGAAGATGGCGAATTATATCTGGAGAGCACTCAATCTGAATCATTCACGTATGACGATGGCCGGCTTAAGGGTGCCAGTTTTGATTCTAGTCAAGGATTCGGTTTACGGGCTGTGCTCGGCGAATCGACTGGCTATGCCCACTCTAATGAGCTGTCTGAGGCGGCCATTAAACGTGCGGCGGAAACTGTGCGCGCCATAAAAACGGGAACTGGCGGTCATATGAGCCTGGCCCCTGCCCGCACAAACAAACAACTTTACTCTGATAAAAACCCACTTGGCGGCATCGACTTCGGAAAGAAAGTTGCGTTACTTGAAGAGATAGACGCCTATGCTCGTGCATCAGACCCGAGAATACAGCAAGTGAGCGCCTCCATTCTGGGAAGTTGGCAGGCAGTTGAAATTATCCGCGCAGACGGTCACCGTGTACGCGACATACGCCCTCTCGTTCGCATGAATGTTAGTGTGGTTATGGGACAGGGCGACCGGCAAGAAAGCGGCCATGAAGGCGCTGGCGGCAGAGAATCGTATGATTTTCTCTTTGACGAAGCCCACTGGCAAGCACAGGTGAATGAAGCTGTTCGCCAAGCAAGTGTAAACCTTGAAAGTATTGATGCCCCGGCTGGCGAAATGACTGTTGTGCTCGGCCCTGGCTGGCCAGGTGTTCTTTTGCATGAAGCTATTGGCCACGGGCTCGAAGGAGATTTTAACCGCAAAAAAACATCTGCTTTTGCTGGCCTTATGGGCGAGCGTGTGGCCGCGCCTGGTATTACCGTGGTGGACGACGGCACACTCGGTGCAAAACGTGGTTCTCTCTCAATTGACGATGAAGGCACACCAACAGAATCAACTATTCTCATTGAGGATGGTATTTTGAAAGGCTATATGCAGGACCGGCTAAATGCCCGTCTCATGGGGATGAAAGCAACAGGCAATGGCAGACGCCAAAGCTTTGCGCATGCCCCGATGCCGCGCATGACAAATACCTTTATGCTGGCTGGTGACAAAGACCCTGCTGAAATTCTGGCTAGTGTTCAAGACGGGCTATATGCTGTTAATTTTGGCGGAGGTCAGGTGGATATTACCTCAGGAAAATTTGTATTCAGCTGTACAGAAGCATACCGCATTAAAGACGGAAAAGTTGCAGAGCCCGTCAAAGGGGCAACTCTCATTGGCAATGGGCCTGATGTTCTTAAGCGGGTTTCAATGATTGGCAATGATCTCAAGCTTGATAACGGCGTCGGCACGTGTGGCAAAGGGGGGCAAACAGTACCGGCGGGTGTTGGCCAACCTACGTTGCGTGTTGACGGACTTACTGTAGGGGGTACCGCAGGGTAAACATGTTTCGGTATTTTCTTCTGTATTTTGTTGGGTTCCTGAATAGCTATCTGCCTTGCGTCAAGGCAGAAGACGCTATCGCCATTACAGTTTATGATTTTCCACCGGACATTATTAATACCCACACCGAGCCTGAAGGGCCACTGATCCTCAAGATGCATACCATCATGAGGCAAGCTGGCCTTACCATACGGTGGGTTACTTCTTCACTTAGTGAAGAATCTATCATGCTTAATGATGGAACCCGTCCTTTTTGTACGACAGGGCGATATTTCTCCCAAAAACGGGTGGAGGACAATGGTTGGGTCTTTCTGCCTTACATTCTTCACTCCCTTTCCGGGGACTCATTAGTAATTCACAATAAAAACTACATGAAATTCAATAAATTTAAAAATATCAGGGAGATATTTGAAGACCCATCTCTCTCTGGTGTTTTTATTGCTGATGTTAGCTATGGTGCAGAAATGGATGACTATTTAACCCGGTACCCTGAGCGCTTCAACCGCAGTGCAATATCCGCTGAACAAGTGATTGCGATGGTTGCAAACGGGAGGGCAGACTACACCATTGTAACATATCAGTATTGGCAAGAAGCCAAGAAGAAAAATGCCTTATATAAGGCACTTAAAAACCTTTCGCCGGATATTGAATTATTCTCTAACGACAGAACGCATCTACGCCTTGCCTGTAGCAGGGCAGTGCCCCAGGAAACGTTGGCTCATATTGAAAGGGCAATGAAACATCTAAAATTTAAAACACCCCAAGAAGGGGTTCAAGCTACACCATAAGTATAGAAACCGCATCACCCCGATGACGCTTTTCTAATGGCTGATAGGTAGGTCCGCTACCCCGCTCCAATATCAACAAACTCATACTGGGTGGAAAGAGGCCTTGTGACAATAGTATCAGCGTCTAAAAACTCACAGAGCAGAACAGCCTCAAGCAAGGGGGCTATATCATTTAAAATTACTTCTTTGCGACTAGGGAATAACGCATCACCTCGCCAAATATCCCAGACAGAAAAGGGCTTCCTTATTTTATAAGTATCTGCGAATCCTGGTAAGACAAAATCATGTTTTTTTATAAACTGCACCTTACACTGATAAGCCCCAAAATAGTATCCTTCAGACACCACTATGTGACAATTATGAGGAGAATATATAACAATCGTTTATAGTGCCTCATTTCATTTTCGTCCCACGGCGCAGAGACTGCATGGCCGGACAACCCCCTCAGCTCATTCAAGTTTTTTGATGCATACCGGATCACCACAGGCACTTTCTATTAAACTATTGCTTTACATATTAAAATTTACTCTTGAACATACCTTCATGAAATACTATTCATAGTGGTAGATTACGTGGGGGATTTATGATCATGATGATCTTTTTGGTCATTCTTGTTTTAGTGGGTGCTGTAACATTTTTTTTCGCCTACGCGTCACGACGTACCTACACATGCCCCACGTGCGGTGAAAAATTCCAGACAGAGTATTTAATAGCCAAACGCTGCAGCACATGTGGTGCCCTTCTCGCAGGAAAAGACAAGCCATGAATGCCAAACTTCTTGACCGCGAAGCGCTCGTTGCGGGCACTAGGCCCGACATCAACCATAAAGTTATCATGACCTCTGCCGACGGATTTGATGGATATGAAATAACTGAGTACTTTGGCGTTGCATGGGGGATTTCTGTAAGAGCAAAAGATCTTGGGCAGGACTGTGCCATGGGCTGCAAAGGGATTACAGGCGGTGAACTCAATTCATATTCTGCTTTAGGGCATGAAACACGACAACGCGCACTAGATGAAATGCTGTCCATGGCTGCAAGACTTAAGGCAAATGCCATCATTAATGTAAAATTTGAGATTGAGCCAATAGGGTCAACCGGGGCCGCACAGGTTGTTGCGGTGGGCACTGCTGTTCATATTGAGCCAATTAAGAATTATGTCCCTGACGGAGCTCTTGGCAATATCCTTGCAGAAATCCATGATCGTGTCGCTGAAAACCAGGTTGATTAATAGAATATTGTGGCTGCAAAAGTGTGGTTGGTTTCACTTTGCGCACAAGCCCCTTTGCACTCACTATGAAACAAGTGTTTTGCGCCTTGGAAAGCTCGCAGTTTGCAGAAGTTGCACCCTCCTCTATGTGTTCGGGGCTCTTGCCTTTTTTGCAGTAAGTTTTTTGGGTTTGTGGGGCGCGGCTATCATGCCTGCCGCGACCACTATTCTGATTGGTTTTGTAAGCACGCTCTCATACCCCCCTCTTTATAAAAAACACCCAAGATGGGTGTGTGATCTTTTACGAAGTCTCTTAGGGGTTACAATTGCTCTAGCTATAGGGAGATTGCTTGTTTCACCTTTAGCACCCCTTAGTATATTTAACATAAGCCTTTTAGCCAGTGTCTGGCTCTATTTCAGGAAGAAACGTCAACAAACTAAACATGATAAATGTACATCCTGCCCTGAGTTTCAGGAAGGCACCATTTGCTCAGGCTACAGCGAACAGGCGGAAAGTGTTAGACAGTATCAAGATATTTTTGCGGCCTATTTAACAAAAACACACCGCAAATACGACCCCAGCTAATCCTGATATGGTTTTCGGGCTTAACGGCATAGACAAAAATACACCTCAGACGGAAAACCCCTAACAAGTCATCCGGTCCCCGAAAAGCCTAATACCACCCACCGCGGTTGAGCCTAATTAATCAGTGTCGCTTCTGTTGCAGCGCGTACTTCATCAAAGGTTACACCCTCTGCAAGCTCTACAACTTTCAACCCATGGCCCTTTTCAGTGGTAACAACATCAAAAACACCAAGCCCACTGATAATACGATCAACAACAGCCTGCCCTGTAAGTGGCAACGTGCATTCCTTCAAAAGCTTAGGCTCACCCTTCTTATTCGTATGATCCATCAAAACAACAACACGCTTAACACCGGCAACCAAATCCATAGCGCCGCCCATGCCCTTCACCATTTTGCCTGGTATCATCCAGTTGGCAAGGTCGCCGTTTTCGGCCACTTCCATCGCCCCAAGAATAGACAAGTCAATATGCCCGCCCCGGATCATGCCAAAACTATCCGCACTGGAAAAATAACTGCTTGTATCAAGCTCCGTAATGGTTTGCTTGCCTGCATTAATTAGGTCAGCGTCCACTTCATCGGCATAGGGGAACGGGCCCATGCCCAGCATACCATTTTCTGATTGCAACGTTACATGTACCTCGTCAGGAATGTAATTCGCCACAAGCGTAGGGATACCAATACCAAGGTTGACATAAAAACCATCTTCAAGCTCCTGTGCCGCCCGCGCTGCCATTTGGTTGCGGTCCCAACCTTTTCGTATCTCTGACATTATACAGTCTCCCTCTCACGCACAGTGCGTTGCTCGATGCGCTTTTCGTGGGTACCCTTGACGATACGCTGCACAAATATGCCCGGTGTGTGAATATGGTCTGGGTCAAACGCCCCCGCTTCAACAATTTCTTCCACTTCGACAACGGTCACTTTACCAGCCGTTGCCATCATGGGGTTAAAGTTACGTGCCGTTTTACGGTAAATCAGGTTACCTTCTGTATCCGCTTTCCATGCTTTTACGATGGACACATCTGCAACAAGGCCCGTTTCCATAATATAGGTCTCACCGCTAAAGTCTTTATGCTCTTTACCTTCAGCGATCAGCGTGCCAACCCCTGTTTTGGTGTAAAACCCGGGAATACCCGCACCGCCAGCCCGGATACGTTCAGCCAGTGTTCCTTGCGGGTTAAATTCAAGCTCCAGTTCTTTTTCGAGATACTGACGCTCAAACTCTTTGTTTTCTCCCACATAGGAAGAAACCATTTTCTTGATTTGCTTGGCATCCAGCAAAATACCAAGTCCAAAACCGTCGACACCACAGTTATTAGAAATAACCGTCAGCTCTTTGACACCATTTTTGTGTACTGCACTGATTAAATTTTCAGGGATACCGCAAAGACCAAAACCGCCAGCCATTATTGTCATGCCGTCAAACAGCAACCCGTCAAGCGCTGCCGTTGCACTATCATAAATTTTGCGCACTCTAATCTCCTCATACACGGAAAACAAAACCTGTTAGGGCTTGTCTAGGCATTATTAGTTTCATATGCAACAAATAATGCCTTTGTTTTAAGCTTACTTCGAAATTCCACTACTTGAAGCCTGAATATTGCCATATTATATATAGATAACTTCTATACCTATAAAAATGACAGCGAACGGAGTAATTTCATGATGCGCATTATATGCAGCACAATTGGTATATTCCTCTGCCTTATAGGCATTGTGGGTATGTTAACCCCGATTCCCTTTGGTATATTTATATTTGTACTTGGGCTATTATTTCTTATTCCATCAACCCCGGCAGCGGCAAAATACATAAGGTGGGCTCGCCGTAAAATCAGCATATTTGATCGGGTTATGACAGCCATAACCAACAAAATGCCTCTTCCTTATCGTCGTGTATTGCGCCGCACCGAAATAGATGCCTTCGACTGGTAAGCAGACTAGCCTTAAAAATACGCGGTAAAGATTGTTGACATTTTCTGTCAACATACTGGCGTCATGATATCCTTAGAAACCGATACTCAGTCATTTCTTTGGAGACCTTGCAGATGTTCATTATTTCCCTTACTTTTTCTACCAATAAAGTTCAGGCAGGAAATTTTATACAGGGCCACAAAACCTGGATCAAGCAGGGCTTTGATGACAAAATATTCCTTCTAGTTGGCAGCATTCTGCCCAACAAAGGAGGTACTATACTCGCCCACAACACTTCCCTCGCCGACCTTGAAAGCAGAGTAAAGACTGACCCATTTGTTGTTGAAAACATTGTAACTGCTGACATTATTGAAGTTTCTCCAGACAGAGCAGATGAACGCCTGATGTTTCTAGTGAAGAATAAAGCCTGATAAAAACATCCTGCCATTTTTTGTCAGTAGAGTATCTGTATAGATGCTTGCAGACATCAAAATGGAGATACAAATGCACGAAGATACGATAACATTATACGCCTTTCCCACCGCACCCGGTTTTTTCAACTTTAGCCCTTTTTGCACGAAGGTAGAAATTCTTCTGGCGATGGCTGGGCTTAACTTTACTGTTGAAATGCCCGAGGACTATAAAGCCTTCTCAAAAGGTAAGCTTCCCGTTCTCAAGGACGGTGATCAAACTATTGAAGATTCTGAGTTTATCCGTCTTCATATTCTCCAAAAATATGGCAAAGAATTAAATGGTTCCTTAAGTCCAACTGAAAAGGCAATTGGGCATGCTGTTTGCCGTATGCTCGACGAGCGTACAGTGTATGGTCTTGTATGGACGCGCTGGGCTGAAAACACGGGCTGGGCACAGACAAAGCCAATCTTCTTTGAAGAAGTTCCTGATGAAGCTGCTGAAGAAATGCGTGAACAAGTCACTACCGCAGCCAAAGAGGTCGGTTTTGGTAACTTCGTACCAGAAGAAATGCAAACACTTATCCGAGCTGACCTTAAAGCCGTTGCTGACCTGCTCGGTGACAGAGAGTTTTTCTTGTCCGATGAGCCAACCTATTTAGATGCTACTTTATTTGGGCATATTGCGAACCTTTATGGTTCTCCTATCCACTCATGGATTGAGTCTATAATTGCAGAACATCAAAATCTCGTGGCCTATTATAACCGGGGTTTAGCTCGCTGGTATCCTAATGCTGCACAAGCTGCTACCTAACACAAAAAAGGCTAGCAAATTGCTAGCCTTTTTTTAAAAGGAAATACTACCCTAATTCTGAGCAGCTTCCGCTTTCATGCCGTCTTCAATCAGTGACGCTGCTTTTTCAGGGCCATCCCAACCAATAACTTTCACCCATTTACCGACTTCAAGATCTTTATAATGCTCAAAGAAATGTGTGATTTGCTCCAAGAAAATCTTTGGAAGTTCTTCATAGCTTTGTACATTACTATGGAAAGGGTGCAATTTATCGACAGGCACCATCAGCAGCTTTTCGTCCATACCTGCTTCATCTTCCATAATCAGAACACCAAGAGGGCGACAGCGCACAACAGCCCCCGGCATAATGGGTGTGTGGTTCGCAAGGATAACATCGACAGGATCGCCGTCATCAGCCAGTGTGTGCGGCACAAAACCATAATTACAAGGGTAGCGCATACTTGTATGCATTATGCGGTCTACAAACAAAGCGCCAGACGCTTTATCAAGCTCATATTTAACAGGCTCGGTACCCGCAGGCACCTCAATAATAACGTTCACGTCCCAAGGGGCGTTTTCGCCTACGGAAATCTTGCTGATATCCATGGGGGTAATTCCTTAACAGTTGGGGGTTGGGGATAGAAGCTTACTCAAACACACCTTACAATTGTCATATTATCTATAGTTTACGAAAAGGGTATCTGCCCTGCAATCAGGCTGAAAAAAACAATCCAGCCAAAGGAAATGTTAGAGCGAAAAATTGATAAACAAGTGTCGGGATTATCAATGTCTATCCGTTTCACCTGTACGCCGAGGTGGGTCGCCGCAAGCGCGATGCCGATGTAATAGATTATGCCAATATTTGCAAGGATTCCCGCACCAACAAGAGTAAAAATAAACAAACTGTAAAAAATGGCCACAGCTCGCACTGTCGAAGCACCCAGAGCAAGGGCCGTTGATTTTACCCCAATAAGAGCATCATCTTCTTTATCTTGGTGGGCATATACAGTGTCATATCCGAGTGTCCAAAAAACACCGCCCCCATATAGAATAAACGCAGGCGCTGACAAGCTGCCCTCAACCGCAGCCCACCCCATAAGGGCACCCCAGTTAAACGTGAGGCCAAGCCATGCTTGCGGCCAGTAGGTGATGCGCTTCATAAAAGGGTAAATAGCCACAAGAACGAGCGATGCCACACCAACGCCGATCGCAAACATATTCATTTGAAGCAAAACCAACAAACCAATGAGGCATTGCAGCACCATAAAAGCCACTGCCTGCTTTACAGTCACTTCACCTGCAGGAATAGGTCGGCTCTTTGTTCGCGCTACTTGGCCATCAAAATCACGATCAACAATGTCATTGTAGGTACAGCCTGCGCCGCGCATTACCACCGCACCCAAAGCAAACAAAACCAGTAACCAAAGGCTATGAGGCCCAAAACCCTCACCGCTTGCCAGAACAATCGACCACCAGCAAGGCCACAACAGGAGCCAAGCACCGATAGGCCTGTCCATACGCGCAAGCTTTAGGTATGGGCGAAAGGAAGCAGGGGCGTTACGGTAAACCCAGCTTCCCTCAACAGCATCTGCCGTTGGTACAATTTTGTTTTTTATCTTCCAAAACATGCCCTGTCGCTACGCTTATGCACAGAGCATGTCAAGACTATCTACATAATCAAACAGCTACGTTTAGTCTTTCTTGCTGTAGACATTGCTGTGCCACAAATAACTACGTACTTTATCCGCACTGTCGCGCTGGAATAAGACAGGGGCCGCCTCTGAACCATCACGGCGCAACTGAATAAATGTATCCCCCTCAACATGCTTTAATTTTGTCATGTCACCAAGGGGGTCGTCTGTATCAAGCGGCACAACGATCAAGGTTTCGCCCCATGGCATAATATAATTTTCATCAGACCATGGCTGGTTATCATAAATCCCTTGATAGTCCTGCAAAGTTGCGGCTGTTGCAGCAGCATCTGTCTTTTCAGCGCCTGAAGTGTCTTTCTTCTCAAGATACGGCGTGAGGACAGCCATCATGCGCTCAACAATCTTCGCAGGATTAACGCCGCCTGCATTAATCATGGCGACACCCCCTACTTTTGAGTGTGGTTCTATATAGATTTGTGTTTGGTATCCCGGACAATACCCACCATGGCCAATCAGTGTTTTACCATCTGCATTGCGCATGGAAAAGCCAAGACCAAAGGCCCCTTGCCAATCCATAATGACACTGTGGGGGCGTTGCATTTCGCGCAAAGTATTATGGTCCAATACCTCATCCCCCTCGCCCTCGCGCAGCTTCAATTGCCACATTGCAAATTTTGCGAGGTCGTTTGCACTTGAAGCAAAACCCGCAGCCGGTGTAATGGCTTCCGCATTAAAATACGGCATGACGGCACGGTCACCTTTTCTCGGGGGTGCCCCATAGCCAACAGCAAGCTCTTTGCCGTGTTTGTCTTTTGGCATAGACGTAAAGGTATTTGAAAGCCCAAGAGGGGTTAAAATATTTTCCTGCACATAAGCATCATACTCTTGCCCAGACACAGCCGCTACAATTTCCCCTGCCAAGCTCAGGCCTAAATTACTATACTGAAAATGCTCCCAGGCACGATACAAGGTCTCTTGCCCTTTCGTCATGTCAATTGCATCATCCCGCTCGGGGAATGGAAACCCTTCTGACCCGGACCAATAAGGGGTATCAACCTCGCGCGGCAAACCACTGGAATGGCTTAAAATACCCTCAATAGTTACATCATCTGACAGTGGGAATTTTTGTTTAATATCATACCAACTGAGATGCCGCCCTACAGGGTCACGTAAACTCACCTTCCCCAGGTCGCGTTGTTGCATCACGGCAATGCTGGTGAATAATTTTGAAATTGAACAAATACTATAAAGTGTATCGGGTGTTGCCTTCACACCGTCCGCACGGTTCGCATACCCAAAGGAATTTGCGTAAATCAGCTCTTGGTCATGAACAAACGAAACCGAGAGACTAGGCCAATCCTTATAATCAAGCTGTGCCGCCAGCCACACATCGAGCAATTGTTTTGCCTGATCCAATGACTGACCCATTGCAGGTGTTGACGCCAAAAGCGCGCACGTAGCCGTTGTTAAAAACAAAGTCCGCATGAATATCCCCCTATAGCCGGTAGTTTTCGTACAAAACCATAAAGCAAATGCGGCTTTGGGCAACCATTAGAAAAAATATGTACCTTGCATAATAGGCTGTCAACAATATGGGCCCATAGCCTGCAATACCCCACAGCCATGTCATGACGTTTTAAACTCAAGAGTAATTCTTTTCATACACTCCATAACATATTATACCCTGCCTAGCTGCGCCAGCATAGGAGGCTGCATGAGTTACAAAGCAACTATACGGGTATTTGTTGACGCTGATTTGCCTGGCGAAGGTACGCTTCAGCTCGGTAAAGACCAGTCGCATTATCTTACAAACGTGATGCGCCTAAAGGTTGGTGCTGCGCTTTTGGTGTTTAACGGGATGGACGGCGAATGGCTTGCCCAAGTTTCCTGTGCAGAAAAGCGGGCAGTGACCCTCAGCCTCACAGAACGCACAAAGGAACAAACGCCTGAACCTGACCTATGGCTTATCTTTGCCCCCATTAAAAAAGCACGCCTTGATTTCATTGCGCAGAAAGCAACCGAACTTGGTGTGTCGCACCTTCAACCTGTTTACACGCGCCGTACAATCGTTGACCGCGTAAAAACGGAACGCCTTCATGCAAACGCGGTTGAAGCCGCTGAGCAATGTGAGCGCTTGACAGTACCCACCACCGCAGATCCTGAAAAATTAGAGACACTGTTAAGAAAATGGCCGCAAGACCGTAAAATCATGTTCTGCGATGAAACATTAAGCGGCGAGGCTGCCCATACAGCCCTGTCGAAAAGCGGCGTTAAAAACGAACGCGAGCCGTGGGCTATTATTATTGGCCCTGAAGGGGGCTTTGACGATAGCGAGCGCACAAAAATACGCGAGCACCCCAATACCACTGTTGTTGCTCTTGGCCCTCGTGTACTGCGGGCCGACACAGCAGCAATGGCAGCTATCAGCCTCTGGCAATCAGCTCTTGGAGATTGGTAAGCACTACAAAGAATAACAAGAAATCTACCATATACCTATTCTAGGCAAACACTCCTTTGTAAACAGATAGATCACAAAAACTTCAACAGGTAAGCTTACTTATAGGTGACATAATAATTAGCTTGCTTGAAACAGGGGGCACCACCCCTTACATTGTCGATTGTTGTTGAACTTTGAGGGCCACCCTATGTCCAAGCCGAACCTGGTTAATACGTCCCCGGTTATTACTTCCCCGAGTATTACCTCTAAGACTGACCTTCTTGCGTATATGGAGACAGGGAGCAAACCTGACCGCACAAAATGGCGCATTGGCTCAGAGCACGAGAAATTTATTTTCTACCGTCCAGACCGTAGCCCCCTTGCTTATAACAGAGTTGGTGATAAACCCGGCATCAAGGATGTCATTCTTGAGTTTGTTAAGCGAGGCTGGGAACCGGTAGAAGAAAATGGGCACTTGATTGCCGCCAAGTTACACGGCGCGTCCATAACACTAGAACCCGGCGGGCAATTTGAGCTTTCTGGGGCGCCTGTCAAAACCATCCATGATACATGCAATGAAACGTCTTCTCACCTGAGAATGTCCCGTGAAATTGGGGATGAGCTTAATATCGGTTTCCTTGGCTTAGGCTTTCACCCAACGCTTAAGCGAGAAGAGGTGCCAATCATGCCCAAAGCCCGCTATGACATTATGCGGGCCTATATGCCCAAGAAAGGCTCCATGGGGCTTGATATGATGCTGCGCACATGCACTGTGCAGGTGAACCTTGATTTTGCCAGCGAAAGCGACATGGTTGAGAAGTTCCGAATTGGCGTTGCCCTCCAACCTTTGGCGACAGCCCTGTTTGCTAACTCTCCCTTGAAAGAAAGCAAAGCAAACGGCTTTAAAAGCCTACGCAGTCATGTCTGGACAGATACCGACCCTGACCGCTGTGGCATGCTGCCTTTTATTTTTGATGGCAATATGGGGTTTGAGCGCTGGGTTGACCATGTTCTTCAAGTACCTATGTATTTTGTAAAACGCGGCGGCAAATATCTTGATGCCTCCGGCCTGTCCTTCAAAGACTTCATGAACGGTACATTACCAATTTTACCCGGCGAATTACCAACCATGGCAGACTGGGAAGATCATATGACAACTCTTTTCCCAGAAGTTCGCCTTAAAACTTTCCTCGAAATGCGCGGCGCCGATGGTGGCCCTTGGTCAAGACTTTGTGCGCTGCCTGCACTGTGGGTGGGGCTTTTATACGATCAAGAAGCACAGGACGCAGCCCTTGATCTTATTAAAAACTGGTCTGTAGAAGATATGGCAGAAGCGCGTGATAATGTGCCAAAGCAGGGCCTTGCAACAAAGCTTGGCAAACAAACCCTGCAAGAAATTGGTAAAGAAGTGCTGACAATTGCGGATTTAGGCCTCAAAAAAAGAGCGACACTTTCGACAAGCGGGGAAACCGAACAGGGCTTTCTTTCTTCTCTCCATGAGACCATTCGCACTGGTATTACCCCTGCTGACACTTTGATGCATAAGCTCGCTGGGCCATGGGGCAATGACACGGATAAAGTCTTCTCAGAATTAAGTTATTGATCCCATAGTTGCCTATAGCCTACCCCCTATCCGATAGTATAGTCTACTTTGGCGAGTCACAACCTTATGCTGTGACTGCACGTATCGGGCAAAAGGGGAAGGGCGCACGATGGACTATAAAGTTAATTCGACTGATCAAGGGCTTAAAATTGAAATTGATGGGACTTTAACCTTTGAAAATCACCGCGAGTTTAAAGGCATTATTGAAGCCATCCGCGACACTCAAGAGAATGTAGAGATTTCTCTCAAAGGGTTGAAAAATATGGATTCAGCCGGCGCCGGGATGTTAAAACTTGCGCAAGACAAAGCACAGCAAAATGGCAAAGACTTTAAGATTTCCGAAGTGCCAGAAGACCTCAAAATGTTTGTCAGCCTTTTGAAATAACGTTTAATTTATAACCACCGAAGCCACTCAAGGAACCAATACAGGCATAGAAAAAAAAGCCCAACAACACCCCCCCATAGTATACCAAAAGGCAAACCTGCGAACCGAGAGCGCTTGTCTTTATAGTGGCTGTTACATTGCAAACAATGAAACCACCCCTCCCCCTGCATTGCAGAAAGGCGAACACCTGGAATAACAGTGGGGACCTCCCCAACAAAAGCATGCACCCGCGTTGAACCGCACTGAGAACAGGCATGCTCTTCACCGTCTTCATCTAACCGGGCGGCAACAGCGCTGCGCGGCATCAGAGCAACTTTATTAAGGATTTCTTCAGCCTGCTTCCACTGTGAGGCCCGCACCATAATGGCTGCATGATAGCCCTCATTCATAGAGCTCACCCCCTCACCAACCATGAAAACCTGCACACCATTGCCCTCCAAAAGAGATTTGGTCAGTTGAGCATCATCGGCGTAAAACCCTGACCGGAGGGTTACGAGGCGGTCTTCATGTTCAAAGGTGTCTGCCATTTTTATTCATTCAATCCTGTGTCTAACCCGTCAATTGACCGTGTGTTTTTCTTTTGTTGATACTCTAAAATACCCTCTTCACCAAGTTTTTCTGTAGACTTAATAAGGGTTGATCGCTCGGCTTTCAGATCCATTTCAGGTACACCGTAACCACAGCTTGTTTGTGTACTTTCCACATCCAGTAAAATAATTTGCCGCGCCCCCGGTAGTGATGTTGGGAATATATCCTTTAAGGATTCATAGCCGCTCGTCCCGGCACGCAAAACCCGGCCTTTACCGTATATACGGTAAATCAATGCATTCCTCGTAAAGCTGTTAAACATAAAGGTAACCCGGCCATCATGTTTAATGTGGGCTGCGGTTTCATTGCCGCTCCCCGTGAGGTCCAGATACCCGCACAGCGTGGGGGACAAAACCCGAAAGCAATCCATACCCTTTGGGCTTAAATTGATGCGCCCCTCCTTGGTTGCGGTCGCAATGAAGAACATTGGCTGATCTGCAACAAATTTTGCATGTTTATCTGTAATATGATCAAAAAATTCAGCCATATTTTCTCTCTCCCAAAAAACCAACAACACCCACGAGCTTATGAATATACTCTGTTTTAAATATAGTCATAAAACGGTGATATAGTACCCATAAATAAGGCAGAAATTTCTAAACTCTGGGATAACCTAAACTGTGGGATAACCTAAACTGTGAAAACCTTACTACAGTGGATTGCCTTGCCGATCGGGCTTATTATTTTTAGTGTTGGTGCCATCACATTTCCCCTGCCAATACCAACCGGCCTCATTTTAATGCTCCTTGGTTTATCCGTTGCTGCCCTTAATCCACTTATGCTGCGCTGGTTAAAAAAGAAACGAAAGTTATACCCTGAGGCAAATCAAAAAATCCGGCGTGTAGCGCCACGCTTGCCAAAATTTATTCAGCGCATTCTTCGCAAAACTGACAGCCGGTAATCTGCACAGACACCCTTGGTAAAAAACAAAAAACCTTCGGCTGCTGCATTGCTCTCCTATGGTTTCCAGTGTAGCTTTGAGGGTAGCATCCCGTGTCACAATGGAGTCACACTCATGGCACACATACGCCCCTATAACAGCACAGACTGGCCTGCCGTTGCACGCATCATGCAGCAAGGCATAGATACAGGTGTGGCTAGTTTTGAAACCACGCCAAAACCTCAGGAAAAGTGGGAAAAGGATAGCATTTCGGGGACACAGATGGTTGCGGTTGATGCACAAGATACAGTGATTGGCTGGATAGTTTTATGGCCAGTTTCAGACCGCTGCGCCTATGTTGGTGTGGCAGAAGTGAGCGTTTATGTGGCACCCGAAGCAAAAAACCAGGGCGTTGGCAAACTTTTGCTGAACGCGCTGATAAAAAAGTCTGAGAAACTGGGGCTTTGGACCTTGCAAGCTGGTATTTTTGAGGATAATCCAGGCTCAATTGCGCTCCATAAATCATGTGGGTTTCGGCTGTTAGGCGTTAGGGAACGCATTGGTAAACTTAGGGGCGTATGGAAAAATAGCCAGCAATTTGAACGCCGTAGCAGTATAGCAGGGGTTGATTAAGGCTTTTTAACCCCTGTTTTTTAGATACTATCTTTTTTCTCAACCACAAGAATGCGCGCTTCCCCAACGGGGTGTGCGACATGTTCATCGCCAACAGCCGCATGGCAAATTTGCCCGGCAAGCATATGTTTTATATATATTTTTTCGTCGATCCGATAATGCATATCTATGGCGCCGCTCAGGACCACAAACACTTCTTCGCCGTCATTCGTATGCCATGTGTATGGTTTATCAGTCCAATGAAGCCGCACAGTTGCCCCTTCAATTTCTGCTATATCAAGAGCCTGCCATGCATGTGTTCCTGTGAACACCTCATTGTCTATAAACTTCATACCCATTTTCCATCTATCTGGTAAGTCCCAGTTCTGCCTGCAGTTTTTTTGTGAGTTTTGCGGCAATGATGGTGTGCGCATCTTCAATATAACTGCTTATGTCATCATCGCTTAACGCGCCTTCACGCTCGATCTGCACCCATTTTGCCCGTGCAAGATACGGCGCGGGAATGACACCGTGCAATTCACACAATATCTGATAACTCAGCTCGCTACATTTGAAACTTATGCGCTGTGCAGGCCCATCACCCCAATGTGAACAAATTGCAAATATTTTACCGCCCACTTTCCAGACCGAGGCATTACCCCACTGAATAACGTTGGTCGTGGCCTTTAGTGATTTACAGTAAATATCAAAGTCATCACGTGTCATTATCTTATAGCTTCACTTTCCTACATCACTTTCATCTATACATATGTTAATATCTTACTTACCATGTCGTACTAGTATGCACTTATCTTACATGGCAAAGGAGCACAACATGAAACACCTACTCATTGCGGCATCTGTCCTCGCATTCTCAGCTACAGCTAATGCTCAAGACGCACCCCTCTCGTATGACCAAATGACTTATGAGCAACTAAAATCTGTCGATAAGTCATCGCTTAAAAAGGATGAAAAGAAAGCCTATATGAAGGCCCTGAAAAAAGCGAAAAAGTCTCGTCATATGGCGCATGAATCCGCCGACGAGAAAGAGCACGGGGAGAAAATGAAAGAGCACAAAGAAAAACATAAAGGAAAAATGAGTAAGAAACACAAAAAGAAAAAAGATCATGACGACGACGATCATGATGATGATGATGATGATGAAGACCATGATGATCCCGATGATCCTGATACAAAATAAATCTGCATTAGTTCAGATAAGATCACACACTTGAAACAATGAAATGGGTTACAAGGATGTGAGTTACCGGTTTTGATGTTGGTTGTGAAGCAAACAGCATCAAAACCATGAGGCGTGGTCATAAAATAAATTCTAACAACCGTCTTGTTAAACACAGGCTCGGAGTTTCTCAATCGTGCAGAAGAACTAAGCAATATATCCCGCGCCGTCATGGTAAAGGGGGCAGCAGAAGCCTCTTCTACCGTTACAAGGAGGCCGCCGAGGATGGGGGTGTGGTGCGCTGCTCGGTAAATACTGGCGCGTTCCCAGCCTAAAGACCCGGATTATTGACACAACAGAACGTTGACACGGATGTGCTTACATTGGAACTTTCTACATTCCTTATGTGTAATAATTCCGAGCTTATACATGTCAATATTGATACTGGCAGTGTAATATTATGCTAGGTCTGCATCACAAACTGAGCGGCACTCACTCTCTGAACACTGAATATCTATATGTGATGACGTAGCCAAGAAAGCGAGAACCAAAGGCCTAAAATATTCGTATCGTCGCCATCCTATCAAAGTTGATACATTTGTTGTACTTTAAAGCAGTGTTCGAAATTGAGAAAAATGAGCCCGACTGATAGGCAGCGTTTTGTTACAGCCTGTAAAGTACGCAGTTCCTGTATCGTTTTGACCCCGAATGACATGACTAATGGATGATAAATTCACTATAGCAGAGCGATGAATTTGCACAAACTGATTTGGGTCCAGTTGTGGCAGTAGACCTTTTATAGGCGTACGGAGCAAACCTTCTGAAAAAGTCTCTGTAGCACTGCGCCAACACAGACGCGTATATTTATCTTCAGACTGAAAATAGTCTATGTCTTCAACGGCTATAACATGAACTTTAATGCCAATGCGTACCCGTAACCAAGAAAGATACTCGGGCGAACTAGAGTTTTGGAGCTGGCAGTTAAGCTCTTCAATGAGCTTCTTACTATTGATTGCACGAGCCGTCATGGCAAGTCGATCTTTTAAGCGCTCTATTGTTTCATTGAGGCGAGCGGGCTCTACTGGCTTCACCAAGTAATCTAGCACCCCTGCCGCAAATGCTTGAACCGCGAACTGGTCATAAGCCGTGACGAAGACAATATGCGCGCGCCGACCAATTACCTGAGCAGCTTCGACACCAGACATACCCGGCATCTGGATGTCCAAAAAACAAATATCCGGCTTATGCAACTCAAACAGCTCAATCGCTTCTCGACCATTTCTAGCTTGCGCAACAATCTCAAGTTTCGGCCAAGCCTTTGCGAGCTGTCGCATTAGCGCTTCGCGCAATAAAGGTTCGTCATCTGCAATCAAAGCTGTCGTCATGCCGGTTCATGCTCTGCTGGTATCTCAAGCTCTGCCAGAAATCCATTGGGTTCTATATACTGCAGACGCAAAGCAGCTTTCTTTCCGTAGGTGAGTTTTAACCGGGTACGCAGTGTTTTCAAGCCGCTTCCTGTGCCGTGAGTTTTTCCTCCATTCCAGGCCCCAGTGTCTTTGACCGAAATATGACAACAAGACCCGGTGCGTCTGACATCTACATCGATGCGCCCCCCGGTCTCGCTTGGGTCTATTCCATGGCGAACGGCATTTTCGACCAACGTCATCAAAAATAAAGGCGGGCAGAAAATATGTTCTGTAGCCGTTTCACCCGTAACAGAATATTCCAATCGATCTGGCATGCGCATCTGCATCAAATCCAAATAAGCGCGCACAGATACAAGTTCCTGATGCAGCGTTGGAAGGCTATCTTGCGAGATGCGCGGAACTGCAGACCGCAGATATTTGGTTAAGGCACGTAAAATAAGTCCCGCTCGCGGTGAGCCCGTATCAACCAAAGCCTGAACATTGGCAAGCGTATTGAATAGAAAATGAGGTGAAACCTGAGCCTGCATAAGTTGCAATCTAGCGTCTTGTTCTCGTCGTTCCAACTGACTTCGGGTGAGCTCGAAAGCGACTTCCTGCTCACGCGCGAAGGCATCTTTTTGCCGAACGAGCACACCGAGCGCCATCCAAGGGGCCACCAACAACCCAATAAAAGTAACAAAACCAAATTCCATCAAGCGGTCTCCGCTCTGCCAGAACGGCCACTCTTTTAGGGGGGTCGCAAACGACCATAGAACAAGAGTTGTTAGGGGAACGGCACAACCCACAGCTAAAACCTGCAAGACCCAACGTGGGATACCAAGCATATTCTTAACAGGCCATTTTGCAAATACTTCAAAGGCGAATAGAGCCGTCATGCCAACGGCAAGCGTACGAAAAGCAAACCATGGCACACCGTAATTAAATATTAGATCAACTACATACCCTAACCCCGAACTGAAGAGCGCGGTGAAACGAATATGGAGCCATAATCTTCGGTTTGTATTCAATATTGACCTACATTGTTACCGCCTAAAATAGGTTTTTGCAATATACCGCCAAGGCATAAACGGCACAAAGAAAATCACTGTCGCGCATGCCCAAATATTTTCCCAGCTTACACTATCTGGCTCTCCAGACACCAAAAGTGGAATTGTGAATGACACCAAAAAAATGAATTTCCAGAGGAGCTCAAACATTAAAAGAGGTAGCATTTTTACGGGTTTAAATACACCTATTAGAGATAATGCTCCAAGGGCAGCAAGCATGCTTTGCGAAGCGGGCACAGAATGCGCCTGAACGATATCATGGTGCAAAATATAAGGCCAAACCACTATACCCAAACCAAGAGCCAATACGCCATAAGGCAGCCGCAAAAGAGTAAGTTGGCGCTGGCTTATTTCAGTATTTGACGGATCATCTGAGGCCATTATCAGTACCTTTCTTAAATGAAAATCTTACTTAAACAGGAAATGTGGTTATCTCCCTGAATTTTAAAAGACAATGTCGTTTCTGAATGAATGGTGGTTTTCAGGGAATGAATAGCTGCAACGCCCAGAGTATTATAATCGGCGGGTCGGTCTTATGAACTTGGACTGTTTTTAACGAAATAAAAAAGGGAAACCCTAATATTAGTCGTCATGTGGAAAAAGCTTAAATGCTACATATTTATTTAAATTAGATCAGACGGGAACTGACCGTTACCACATTAGTTGTCAGGCTAGATTTAGTCTAGCGGCACCCTTAAAATATTTTTCTGTGACTTTTGGCTTTCTTGGTACGAGTACCTGGCTTACCCCCCAGCGACCGGCCTTTCGGTTTACCGTGTGTGGTACCAAGGCCCAATTCCCCTGCTTCCAGCTTTCTGATTTCATCGCGCAGGCGTGCTGCTTCTTCAAATTCAAGGTTCTCGGCAGCAGTATGCATTTTTTTCGTAAGCGCTGCTAAATGAGTTTTAAGGTTTGAGCCAACAAGATGCTTGGCATCCTTGCCAATATCCACGGTGACATAATCACCTGAAGACGCATGCTCAATAATATCACCAACATTTTTCTTAACCGATTGTGGGGTAATACCGTGCTTATCATTATAGGCCGTTTGTTTTTCACGCCGGCGGTCGGTTTCTTTTATAGCAGCGTCCATCGAGCCTGTAATTTTGTCTGCATATAGAATAACCCGCCCCTCTATATTCCGAGCGGCACGGCCAATGGTCTGTACAAGTGACCGCTCTGAGCGCAAGAAACCCTCCTTGTCCGCATCCAAGATTGCTACAAGACCACACTCAGGAATATCAAGCCCTTCGCGGAGCAAGTTGATGCCCACCAGCACATCAAATGCACCAAGGCGCAAATCCCTAATAATTTCAATGCGTTCCAACGTGTCGATATCCGAGTGCATATACCGCACCTTGATACCATTTTCGTGGAGATATTCAGTAAGGTCCTCCGCCATACGTTTTGTGAGAGTGGTCGCAAGCACCCGCATACCTTTTTCAGCAATGCGCCGTACCTCGTGCATCAGATCATCAACCTGGCTTTCAACTGGTCGCACATCAATGTCAGGGTCAATCAAACCCGTTGGTCGGATCACCTGCTCCGCGAACACCCCGTCCGTGCGCTCCATTTCCCAATTGCCTGGGGTCGCTGACACATAAACCGTTTGCGGGCGCATAGCATCCCATTCTTCAAACCGTAACGGCCTGTTGTCTTTACAGCTCGGTAAACGAAACCCATATTCTGCAAGAGTGCCCTTGCGCTTGGCATCCCCGCGGCTCATGCCATTGATTTGCCCCACGCCCACATGGCTTTCATCAACAAATAAAAGAGCATTTTCTGGGATATACTCAAACAGTGTAGGTGGTGCTTCACCGGGGTTGCGCCCCGATAAATAGCGGCTGTAATTTTCAATACCCGCGCAGCTACCTGTTGCCTCCATCATCTCCAGATCAAACGTGGTCCGCTGCTCTATGCGCTGCAACTCTAATAAACGGTCTGCCTCTTTATATTCCTTAAGGCGCTGTGCAAGCTCAAGCTTGATGCCTTTAATGGCTTGGTCAAGTGTTGGCCGCGGCGTTACATAGTGGCTATTGGCATAAACCTTGATAGTTTCTAATACCTGTATTTTTTCGCCGGTGAGAGGGTCAAACTCAACAATTTCCTCAACCTCGTCCCCAAACATCATAAGCCGCCACGCTCGGTCTTCAAGGTGACTTGGGAAAATGTCAATCACATCACCGCGCACCCGAAACGTCCCGCGCTGAAAGGCCGCATCGTTACGTGTATACTGCATAGCAACAAGACGGCGCAGCAAATCGCGGTTATCTATCTCATCACCAGCCTTCACAGTAAAAGCCATTGCTGTATAGGTTTCCACCGCACCGATACCATAAATACAAGACACCGACGCGACGATAATTACATCATCTCGCTCTAAAATTGCTCGGGTAGCTGAATGGCGCATCCGGTCAATTTGCTCATTGATCGATGCTTCTTTTTCAACAAACGTGTCCGTGCGCGGCACATATGCTTCTGGTTGGTAATAATCATAATAAGAGACAAAATATTCAACCGCATTATGAGGGAAAAAGCTTTTAAACTCGCCGTACAGCTGTGCGGCAAGCGTTTTATTGGGAGCAAGGATAAGTGCCGGGCGCTGTGTCGCCTCAATAACCTTTGCCATTGTAAAAGTTTTTCCCGAGCCGGTAACCCCCAAAAGAACCTGATCTCGTTCTCCGCTTTTGATACCCTCAACCAGATCAGCGATAGCCGTTGGCTGATCCCCTGAAGGTTTAAATTCAGACACAACCTCAAACCGTTTGCCCCCTTCAGATTTTTCAGGGCGGGTAATTTTGCGGGGCTGGAATAGGACGGGTTCGGTTTTGGTAGGTGTCATTTAAAAACTCCGGCGTTCAGGACAGCTACCCTGCCCCGCATACAGGTTCCCTTCAAGGGATAAATACTCGGCAGCTATTTATATACAACACTAACTGACAAAATTTGTCAGTATTGTAATGATTAATAATTAATCACTGCCTATTTTATTACCAATAAACTAAAATTCTAAATTACTGAAATAATTTAAAACTTTATATATCAATGATTTAGGAAAATAAATTGGTTGGCACAGCCCTTGCTGTATTGAGGAAATAAAAAACAGACTCTTATTATATTTCCGGAGGAATGTTCATGCCCACCTTACCCACACACTCTTTTAAAACCACCCTTATGGCTTCTCTTACCTTAGTCTTTTTTGCTTCACCTGCTGCCCACGCTGAAGACGAAACTTTTACTTTGTCCGCGAACGCAGCCTTGGTTACAGATTACCGCTTCCGCGGAATCTCTTTTTCTGACAAAGACCTTGCACTCCAAGGTGGTTTTGACCTTACGACAAAAAGCGGCTTTTACGTTGGCACATGGGGTTCATCTATTGACAGCTATTTAGGGTCAGAACTTGAACTAGATATATACGGAGGGTACGCAACCAGTTTTTCTGATCTGGATTTTGACATCGGTCTTCTCGCCTACACATACCCCGGCTCTGAAGGCACAGCATATCTAGAAGCCTATACGTCCATTGGAGGCACTGTTGATATACTAAGCTGGACCCTTGGAACCGCGTATGCCTTTAACCAAGATTCAACTAACAATGAGGATAATATCTATATTTATATGGATACCAGCGCACCGCTTGGTGAAACACCGTTATCTCTTGCTGGCCACATCGCTTATGAGGACGGCGCCTTTGGTACGGATAAATGGGACTGGTCCGTTGGTATTTCTTATGATTTCAAACAATATTCTTTAGGCCTGAGCTATATCGATACAAATGTGAATAGCCGTACCGGTAAAGGGGGTGTTGTCGCTTCGCTGTCCGCCTCTTTCTAAAACCAATATGAAATCCCTTGATAAAGTTTTCCCCTTTTTTCCCACAAGGGATTTCATGCTCGTGTTCACTCTTGCTAAACATGCCTCCCCGCAATAGCAATCCGGACACGAGCACTATAGGGCATAGCCGTTCATGGTTATGGCTATGCCCTTATCTTTACGCCAGAGCACCCCCTTGAAAACAGAGTGCTATTTAAGGAAACTTACCATTGCCACCATAAGGTAACCGGCCTATCGTACCTGCTTATTTACTCATTTTCTCAGGACGCATCAGCATGTCTTTTTTATCTAAATCCCTTGATCGTATTAAACCTTCTCCTACAATCGCTGTTACAGGAAAAGCCGCAGAGTTAAAGGCTGCAGGCAAGGATGTGATCGGCCTTGGTGCCGGAGAACCAGATTTCGACACACCTGATCATATCAAAGAAGCCGCGATTGATGCTATTCGTGCGGGCGACACCAAATATACAAAGGTAGATGGTACACCCGCCTGCAAAGCTGCCGTCATAGAAAAATTTAAACGAGAAAACGGCCTAACGTTCGAAGAAAAGCAAATCAGTGTCAACTCTGGTGGCAAGCACACAATTTATAATGCCATGATGGCAACCCTGAACCCCGGAGATGAAGTTATCATCCCCGCCCCTTACTGGGTCAGCTACCCTGATATTACCCTTCTTGCAGGAGGAACGCCTGTATTTGTTAACGCCTCTATTGCAACAAATTTTAAAATGACGCCTGAAATGTTAGAGGCCGCCATAACACCCAAAACAAAATGGCTGATATTTAACTCACCGTCCAACCCAACTGGTGCCGCGTATACTGAAACAGAGATTAAGGCGCTTGGCGACGTTTTAAAACGCCATGAACATGTTTGGGTTTTTGCTGACGATATCTATGAACATATTGTTTATGAAAACTTTAAATTTACTACCATTGCTCAGGTTGTGCCTGAAATTGCCCACCGCACCCTCACCATGAATGGCGTTGCAAAAGCGTATGCTATGACGGGGTGGCGCATTGGCTATGCAGGCGGTGATGCCGCGCTTATCAAAGCGATGGCAAAAGTTCAATCTCAGAGCACCTCAAACCCTTGCTCTATCAGCCAAGCTGCAACAGTCGCAGCTTTAACAGGCACGCAAGATTTTCTGCAAGAGCGCGCTGCTGTATTTCAGGAACGCCGTAACCTCGTTGTGAAAATACTGAGTGAAGCTGAGGGCCTTGAGTGCCCTACTCCAGAGGGAGCCTTCTATGTATATCCATCCATTGCAGGCTGTATTGGTAAAAAAACACCCAAGGGGCAAAAAATTGAAACCGATGAGGATTTTGTGACGTATCTTCTTGAAGACTACGGCGTTGCCGCTGTACACGGTGAAGCCTTTGGCCTTAGCCCCCACTTCAGAGTGTCTTACGCGACATCAAATGAAGCCCTTATCAACGCATGTGGCCGCATACAGGATGCATGCAGCAAACTAAAATAAAGGCTGAATATGAGCGACACAACGCTCGCAACCCTTCTCATTTTAACCTCTGCGTTCATGCATGCCTGTTGGAATGCAGGGGTGAAGCACTCTGAAGACAAACTGGCCACAATCATCTTTGTTACGGCTTATGGCGGCTTACTCCTCGCCCCTTTTGCTGTTCTCCTACCGTTACCAGAAGCAGATTTGTGGTACTGGATCGGGGCATCTATGGCTTGCCATTTATGCTACCAATTACTCCTTGCAAAAGCACTAGAGAAAAACCCTTTAAACGTTGCTTACCCTCTCGCTCGTGGTACTGGCCCGTTCATTGTTGTCCTGTTTGCCTTCTTTTTTCTTGGCGACACCATGAGCCTGATGGATATTCTTTCTGTTGGTGTTTTGGTTACCGGAATTTTTCTGACTATTTCCTTCAAACAATTATCCCCCACAAATCGGGCGGCCCTCATTTTTCCTTTTGCAACGGGTTTAATGATTGCGGCCTATACCATCGTTGATGGTCTCGCCGTAAAATCAACCGACACCCCTTATGTATTCATTGTATGGTCCGCCGTCGCTTCTGCGCCTCTGGTAATGATTGTGGGGCTGTATCAGCGCGGCTGGAGCGTGGTTGCTGCCTCAAGCAAACTTTGGCGCAAAGGATTACCCGTAGCAATTGCCGCGCATGGCGGTTATGCCCTCGCCCTTATGGCTTATAGCCTTGGCAGCCTTGGTGAAATCGCTGCACTCAGAGAAACCAGCATTATTTTCGCAGGTATCATTGGGGCGCTTTGGTTGAATGAACCCCTTACCCATAAAAAGTCGCTGTCTCTTCTTTTGATTGCTACTGGTGCTGTTACCTTAAAGCTTTTATAATAAAGAAACACCAGAACACTTTACTATTAATCAGTAAAATCGATTTCTGTTTAGAATTTATGTCATTGGACCGATTACTAAATTTACCTTATAAAGTGAGCATAACATCAAAATAAAGAGAGGAATATTTCATGACTAAGCTATTTACAACGGATTCAAAAACAGAAGTTGCTATTGCTCTCAAGCCTATTCTGGCAGAGACATTTCAGCTTTACTTATTAACGCAGAACATTCACTGGAATATTGTAGGCCCCTTGTTCCAAAGTGTTCATACTTTAACGGAAGAACAATATATTGAACTGGCTGCCGCTGTTGATGAAATAGCTGAACGCATTCGTATTCTCGGAGAAAAAGCGCCCGGGGGTCTTAAAGTGTATCAAGAGCTTGGATCCATTAAAGACGGTAATGAAAATGCTACCGCTGAGGAAATGATCAAAACTCTCTCAGCCGCACACAAGTTGATAGCAAATAATATACGCCCCCTTATCGGTAAAGCGGCTGAAGCAGGAGATGAGGTAACAGTTGGGTTACTCGCAGACCGTCTGACCGTACATGAAAAAACACAATGGATGCTTAACGCCATACTTGCATAACACACTGAATGGTTTAGGTAATTTAGGGAACGATATTGTCCTGGCTTGTTTATGCCTAGTTAGCTTGCAGGCCTTACGGGAACATGCTAGAAGCTCGAGATAGTAATAATCACTCGCAAGACCGGGCTTCTCATGAACCTACTATCCAATACAGTGTCTTTACTTGGCACCCTTCCAAAAGGAACTTCCGGGAAACTGTATGCATTTGATACTATTGACCCTCAAATGGTAGACCGTCTGAGGGAAATGGGTTTTGCGGAAGGCCTTTTGATCGAATTACTCCATCAAAGCCCTTTCGGGGGCGACCCAATTGCAGTACGCGTTGGATCAATGACGATCGCTTTACGGCGACAACAAGCAAATTTGATTAAGGTACAAATTGTATGACTGCTGCGTCTTTGGTTGCCGTTGTTGGCAACCCGAACTGCGGTAAGTCCGCACTTTTTAATGCTTTAACAGGTCTTCGTCAAAAAGTGGCAAATTATCCTGGTGCGACTGTAGAGCGCCGTTCAGGCCCGCTCTTAGACAATGCAAACATTGAGCTTATTGACCTTCCAGGTGCGTATAGTTTAACGCCGCGCAGCCCCGACGAGGAAGTAACCTGCAAGGTACTTACCGGGACCCATGAAATTGAACAAAAACCCCATGCAATACTTTGTGTGGTTGACGCGACAAACCTAGCACAACATCTACGGTTTGTAGTAGAACTGCGCGACCTAGGCCTCCCTATGGTTGTTGCCCTAAACATGGTGGACCTTGCAACCCGCGAGCGTATTGCCATTGATAGTAAGCTGCTCGCTGAAAAATTAGGGGTACCAGTTATTGAAACAGTTGCTGTCAGAAAAAAAGGGCTAGAGGACCTGAAAACTGCAGTCTTTGTGGCTCTAAGTAATCCTCTTACCAAGGCTATGAGCTTTGGAAACTCTATAAAACAGCGGCAACGTGTAGCCCAAAAGATTGCCGCTGATGTAACTCTATCGGAAGGGATAGGGCATAAAACAACCCGTATTTTAGACAATACGTTATTAAACCCTATTCTTGGGCCCATAATTCTTTTCTCCCTGCTTTTTACTATTTTTCAAGCTGTATTTGCATGGGCAGAGATCCCTATGGAAATGCTTGAAACAGCAGTTGGCTGGCTACAAGACTTCTTCTCCAGCATTTTACATGGCGGTATTCTTCTTAGTTTTTTAAATGACGGCGTACTGGCCGGGGTTGGCTCGGTTATAGTTTTTCTGCCTCAAATTTTAATTCTTTTCTTTTGTATACTCCTGTTGGAATCAACCGGATATATGGCCCGTGCCGCCTTTTTGATGGACAAGCTCATGGCCTCGGTGGGGTTAAATGGCCGCGCCTTCATTCCGCTGTTATCCAGTTTTGCGTGTGCCATTCCTGGCATCATGGCTGCGCGTTCCATAGCTAACGAAAAAGATCGTCTGACAACAATTTTAATTGCTCCTTTAATGACGTGCTCTGCCCGTCTCCCTGTTTATACAGTCATTATTGCAGCCTTCATTCCCAATGAAACTGTCGCTGGTGGTTTTGGCCTTCAAGGGCTTGTTATGTTTGCGTTATATCTGGCTGGTATTATTGCTGCTCTCGCTGCAGCTGCTATCCTAAAACGAACAGTAACAGAAGGTCCTTCAGATACTTTCATGCTTGAGCTACCTAAGTATCAGTCACCAAATATTCGGTATATTCTCATAGGTCTTTATGAAAGAGCAAATGTGTTTCTGAAACGTGCAGGCACAATCATTCTGATTTCTGCCATTATTCTATGGGCACTTGCGCTATACCCCACAGCGCCTGAAGGTGCTACACGCCCTGACATTGCTTATAGTTTTGTTGGTATTATTGGGGGGTGGCTCGAGGTTATTTTTACCCCAATCGGCTTTAACTGGGAGATATCAGCAGCTCTTGTGCCCGGCATGGCTGCACGGGAGGTTGCCATCTCTTCACTGGGTACAATTTATTCACTGGCAGGTAGCGAAGAAATGATCGAAGCTGGTCTTGTATCTGTCCTTAATTCTGCATGGTCCCTACCAACCGCACTGTCCTTTCTGACATGGTTTATTTTTGCGCCGCAATGCCTGTCAACTATTGCCGTTACTCGCCGGGAAACCGGGGGATGGAAGTGGCCAATTTTCATGGTGACTTATTTATTCATACTTGCCTATATAGCATGCTTCTTTGTCTATCAAACAGCAAGTGCCCTGCTTTAAGTAACCAATATACAAAATATAATAGTTCCACATTCAAGTAACCTTGCCCGGACTTTATATATTGGGTACAACTCTCGTCATTCATTATTTAGTTGTTGGGGAGTTTACTATGAAGAGTGTGATTGCCGGGGTATCATTATTTGCATTAGTTGCCTGCGGGGAGCAAGCAAATCAAGGCACTGCAAACAAAATGGACTATGCGGCTGAGGCGAAACGTATCGCCGCAGAAACAATCGTTGTTGATACACATATTGATGTACCTTACCGCCTTGCAAAAGGATGGCAGGATGTATCACAACATACTGATACTGGTGATTTTGATTACCCTCGCGCTGTGGTCGGCGGTCTAAACGCACCCTTCATGTCAATTTACACACCCGCTGACTATGACGGCACGCCAAAAGCAAAAGAACATGCAGAAGAAATGATTGCCCTTGTTGAGCGCATGGTTTCTACTGCGCCAGATAAATTTATTATTGCTAAATCAACGGCTGATGTTGAAGCTGCTTTTATTGCAGGCAAAATAGCCCTGCCCCTTGGCATGGAGAATGGCTCACCAATCCTAGGGGACCTTGCCAACCTTGATTATTTTTACGAAAAAGGTATTCGCTATATTACTCTGGCCCACGCCAAAGCAAACAATATAGCAGACAGCTCATACGACCCGGAACGCAAGTGGAATGGCCTTTCGGATTTTGGTAAAGCTGCTATTAAACACATGAACGAACTCGGCATTATGGTAGATGTCAGCCATGTATCAGACGATGCTTTCTGGCAAGCCCTTGAAACCAGTGCCGTTCCGCCAATTGCATCACACTCATCAGCACGCCATTTCACACCGGGATTTGAACGCAACATGAGCGATGATATGATCAAGGCCTTGGGCGAAAAGGGCGGCGTTATTATGATTAACTATGGTTCTGCTTTCCTGACTGAAGCCGCAAACAGCTGGAATGATAATAAAGCAACAGCATACGAAAAGTTTCTCGCGGAGAGTGGCCAAGAATCATCTCATGAAACTGAGGAGGCGTTTAGTGCAACTTATCTAACCTCAAACCCATACCCTTATGCGGACATGAGTGATGTGCTGAACCATATTGACCATGTTGTTAAAATAGTTGGTATTGACGGTGTAGGCATTGGATCAGATTATGACGGTGTTGACGATACCTTACCAACCGGCCTGAAAGATGTTTCCTCTTATACACCCCTTGTTGAAGGACTCCTTATCCGTGGTTATGGGGAGGCCGAAATTAAGAAAATTCTTTCCGAGAACATATTGCGGGTATGGCGCCAGGTCGAGACTTACGCCGCGAGCCATTAAACCTCACTAAAGTCGCAAATGGGAGCCTGTAAGATAGCGTCCCGTTTGCCGCTTTTAACAGCAATATAAGCTCGTGCTAAATAGGGACAGCGTATGACCAACGAAAAATTTATGCATTTTTTCAATAGTCTTTTGGTGCCGCTTCAGGCTAAGGCACCTGTTACCATGCACCATATCAAAGTACCAGACGCTGTTAGTGCGGAGGCCAAACACCTTCTCGACAATGTTAAAGGCCCTTCTGCTGCTATTGATATTTCAAACCCTAAACAACGACAAGCTGTTCGGCAGATTTTTTCGACCCTCTGGAAATCAGTAGAAGCGCATTTAGATGTAAAATTTACGAGTGCCGAAGAACAAATCGCCGGTGTTAAGTGTCGTGTTTTCACACCAGACCTAGTGCGTAATAGTAGAAAAAAAATATTATATTTACACGGTGGCAGCTACTGGATGGGCTCCGCTGACGCAAATTCCAGTGTGCCCATAAGCCTTGCAGATAAGGTAAATTTAAATGTTATTTCTATAGATTATCGTCTGGCACCAGAACACCCTTACCCTGCAGCCCAGCAAGATACGATTGCTGTTTATAAAAGCCTTCTGTCAAGTGGTGTCGCAGCAGAAGACATTTCAATCGTTGGGGAATCTGCGGGGGGTGGCCTTGCGTTATCGTCTGCCATAGCAATAAGAGACTTAAATTTACCAAAACCCGCAGCTCTTGGTTTGATATCGCCCTGGACAGACCTCAGCTTTAGCGGCGATAGCCACCAAACAAATAATTTATACACCGACCCTTGGTTAAGTGTGGAAGGTTTAACCGGTGCAGCAAAGCTCTATGCAGGGTCAGCCCACATAACAGACCCCGGTGTCAGCCCTTTATTCGGAAATATGACCGGCCTGCCACCAATGCTTATTCATGTGGGCAGCAGAGAGATTTTTTTATCTGATGCAACCCGGCTGGCCAGATATGTACGCCAAGCAGGGGGAGATGCTACGCTCGATGTTTTTGAAGCCATGTGGCATGTATGGCACTTTTACCCCCATGTACCAGAGGGCCTTACAGCTATAATGGAAATGGCGAGCTTTTTACGCTCCCACATGGAATGAGAGCGTAGCCGCTTTTCGTATCATCGCTCTCTAGCCTAAGGACAATGAATGAAAAATGTGAACCGGACGCATAGTTGGTTTGAGTTGTTATGTATTAGTGCCCTAATCATGGGGGCAACGGCCCGGGCGATTACCCCTCAAGTTACTGCCCTTATTAGCCTTGCGCATGCAGCTTTTCTACTCATTGTTTTCCTCTTCACCCGCATGGCACTACACCGCTTCCACCCCAGTGTTGGGCGAGTATTTTTCGCCTTTACCTGCCTTATGCTTGTTACAGAAATTATATTACAGAGCATAACAGGTTTGCACCTGAACAAGTTTGTTCTGTCTCTTTTATTACTACCGCAGGCCGGGGACCATATTGGCCTGTCTTTACCGCTCATTCTAGCTGCCGCTGCCCTAGTTTTTATTCTCGCGTTTATTGGTTCTAATCAGTTTAAGAAATATACCTATATGGTTCGAGGACGCATCTTAGTCCTTTTATTCATTGTATCTGCAATGACCGTTCAAATACTATACAGCCTATTATTTTTTGCAGGAAAACCTGAGGCAATAGAAGTACGGCGAAACTTACCTTTATTTGTAGCACCCCACCCCTATTATATACGCACACTCCTGACCCCTGTTTTGGGGTCTAACGGCGATAACCCCTTTGCACTATCCAGGCGATCAAAACCCACTACCATGCATCAAGAGGCTGAGAAGTCCTTTAAACACAAAAAGAATGTTTTGCTTATAGTCGCTGATAGTCTGCGAGCCCATGATATTAGAAAAGACCCTACTCTCACCCCTAACATGACTAATTGGGCGAAGCAGGGTTTTGTCAGCTACACCCATTATAGTGTGTCAAACTGCACCCATTTCAGCATGTTTAGCCTGTTGACCGGAAACCTGCCAACAGACTTTGAAGAAGCACGCGAAAAAGTCTATGCCTACAGTCTTTTTGAGACTTTTGCTGCAAATGGGTACCAAACGACAACAAGTGAAGCATCAAGCCTCGACTGGTATGACCTCGCAAACATACTCATCCCGGCCCCCTCACAGCGGCAAGTACAAACGTCAGGCAATGCATTTACGAATGATCAGAATGTTACACGAAATACGCTTGATGTGATGACCGCTGCAAACGATAAAAAGCAGCCGTTCTTTCATTTGGCTTATTATTATGGGAGTCATTTTCCATATGCTGGTGAAGAAGCCCAAAATAC
>Ga0316208_1000884_pt1 | contig 31953 bp, 25 predicted proteins | sample 3monopyrite_MG_FD_204944 | JGI IMG/M metagenome (GOLD analysis project Ga0316208, IMG submission 204944) | Microbial mat bacterial communities from mineral coupon in-situ incubated in ocean water Damariscotta River, Maine, United States -... | ecosystem: Environmental > Aquatic > Marine >...
ATATGCAACTATCACATAGCTTAACTAAGCCTATTTGATGTTAAATCAATAACAAGTGATATGGTCATTATTAGGGAGAAATACAGTATCGTAAATATAGCTAAAATCACAGTTTGGCACAGATCGGTCACAACTCTGTCACATGGATTTTTTGAGCACCAAAAATTTACCCTAAAACAGCTTTTTTATGTGACAAGAAATTTTAATACGGATTTTTGAAATGACTATATCACTAAAAAATTAAGGCGTATTTTTTGGGTATAAATTTACTCAATAAAGATGACCACATCATTTTTGTGACAAGGTTATTTTGAGTAGAAACAAAAACAGCCACTTGCATAAGTGGCTGTTTTGTAAGGGAATATGGTGGCAACACCGGGATCATCATTATGAGTGTAGATTAGTCGCCATACATTAATATTACCGTATACGGCACTAAAGTACATAAATCTACAATATTCAACAACTTATACCTATGATAACGTAAACAAATAACACTCCTTTATGCACATTAAGCCTGTCACGATATTTATTTTGTCACATAATGTCGCTTATTTGATATAAGCATATATACTAAATATGAGTATAGCACTAAAGTAGTGAGAAGCAATTTGTCATATCAAGACAAGAATATTAACTCAAATAAGCCCGAGGAAGAAAGCGAGATTAATGACCTCCTTTCCAAGCTCGGTGCCACACAAAAAATGGCAAGCGATAAGGATACGCTCTTTAAGCTAGCCGATCTTTTAGCCAAAGGCTTAGATTCTAATTTTATCAGCCAAATAGCCCTGGCCAGTGACCTACCTATACCTGCTATTTGGCAACGGTGGAACTTGATAATCAATAACAAGATTGCCTCATCTCCTCCACTAGACACAAAAACTATTACATACAGAGTAGCTGATAGAGCAATCAAGCAACTAAGCCCTTTAAAGTTTATTTTAAGGGATATACCCAACAAACAATCAGCAGGACTATCCGATTCCGACGGCATTAAAATCATCTATCTTGCTTTGTTAGCACTTCCTAATTCTCATAAGCCACCTATCAAGATAGAAGAAATACCCTCAATATTTCTAAAAGGTATATTAGAATTTCAGGAGTACGACAACCTATCCCTTGATTTCTCGAGACATGATTTTTATAGCGTCATTGAAACGGCTGAAAAAATAATCAACGATAGAGAATACAAGGCTCAGTCCAAGCATCGAGTATTCCTGACAAGCCTAAGAAACTCATTAGCTATTTTATTAGGTGTTCCTTTAACCAAGAAACAGACAAACTCATCAGAACTTACGATTGATGGCCAACACAGTCGGCCCACTAAATCACAAAAGACATCAAAAAATATTCGATTAATACCTTTTCGAAAAATTTACAGCGATATACTGAAAGGCGGAAGCCTCGTAGAAATAGAGCTAGAGCCAGAAGAACCTCAATTACCCAGCCTATTAAGTGAACATACGACAGAAGAGCATGTAAATGAACCAATAGTACGGGCTGTCGCACAAACAAAAGCCAAACACTGGCTAAAAACATTTCACGGAAACCTACCCTGGGGAAGTAGAGGCATAAACCCTATCACCAGACAAATACTTATAAATTGGATTCAAACAACAAATGACAGAATAGCACTAATATTTGCACTCATGATTTGCACAGGAAACCGTATCGAACGCGTACTTGAAATGAAACTGGGAGAAAAAGGTGATATTTCATATAAAGGCTACCACAAAACATATGAGCGCCCTAAAAAAAGCAAAGAACCTGCCGCGGAAATAGCCTACCTGCTCGATCAATCTACCAATAAATACACCCTGCCATTACCATTATTTTTAGTTGAAAAATTAGCCCCCTATTTGAAACAGACCAAGAATGAGAACACCCTTTCAGGAGCATTGGGACTAGATATTGACGTATGCAAGGAGATGGCATCAAAACAAGTAAAAGAGTTAATTAAGTGTGGCGCAACAGGCCTGTCTATTGACCGTATACCTATTGTGCTAACTGAAATAATATCAGAACAAACTGGTGATGAATTCTTATCCTATCTACTAGCCGGTAGAGTAGGCGATATGCCACCCGTGAGCGCTTATTACAGCTCATATACTATTGATGAACTTGAAAAAGCTTACTACGATGCTGTATACAGGATTTTCAAATAAGTATGTTACGCGTTGGCACTAAATTATCCAATTCTTTAGAGGTATTTCAAAATAGCGTTAGGGAATTAATAACAGCAACGACTCAAAGAATGGAGCTGTCTTCAGACTTCATCGAAATACATAACATCTACACAGCCTACACATCATTACTTTTATTTCATGCTACGGGCCATAGACCTGTAGTTGATCCATTTTGTTACCAAAATGACATGGACTTAATTAATCAATTTATTATCGTAGAAGATAAGGTAACAGTTGAGAGCAATCGGTTACGTTTATCAGCATTGCCTAGCATTGCTATCGAACAAATTAATGCATATAAAAATCACTTAAAATGGGTGCTAAGTCATTTGGTCCATATAGAAAACTGTGAAGCGCTCTCATATCAAATAGCCGATCATATTAGTGAATCAAAACCCAAAAAAGACAGAGTGATCCCATTTCTTTTTTTCTTAAAAAGAAGTAAGTCGGGGATATCACATTACTCAGTAAGCGAAAAATATTTAAAAAGTATTTTAAATAATGACTGGTTATACCCTATTAATATGTCACGACACCTTATCTCAACATCAATAAGAGCAATCACATTGATGGATAAAGAAAATAATTCAACAATCTGCCCAATACAAATAATACCTTTAATAGAACAAAGCCTTGGACATAATGAGGGCATCGTAACACCGTTTTCTAAAGGGACAGTTTTATCTCCTCTAGAATTTGTTGAAACAATAAACAAGCATATGGATCAGATCCTTAATAAACAAGGGTGGAAAACCATAAATTCTAAAAGACACAATATAGAGCTAAGCTCACTAAATCAGTACCGCAGACTTAAATTTACAGCTCATTCTAAAATGGGCCCTATCATACGAACAGAAAACAGGCTGTTCGCAAAAAACAATGATAAAAATATCGTTAGACATGCATTAGAAAAGTTCACGATAAAAGACATCGAGGACAATCCTATAATTATTGAATCAATACGCAACAACATCATAAACGCATCAGAAGATGCGAAGGAAAGACTAAATCACCGATTGTTATTATTGTGGAAGCTTTTAATTAAAATACAACGAAAAAATAAAAACATAAAGCTACCCTCTCGTTTAATCATACTCAATAAAGAGCCATCTCCGTTAACTGAATCTACTATTAATGATTATACCAATGCATCCATAGCTAGATCAAATTTTTTAAAATATATTGAAGATAATGGAAAAACATATAACAAAGACAGTAATCGTCCTTCATTTGAAAAGAGAATGGCTGAAATAATCATAAGTGCCGCATTATTTGACTGTGTAAATAATATTAAATCACTCGAATTTTTAACAAAAAACAGACCAACCATAACAACTGAAGTCGGTTATAGTTTTTATGATATACAAGAGACAAAAAAAGAGAGAACGATTTATTTAACACGATGGATTATGCAACCACTATCGATTTCACTAGTAGGCTCACTTAAAGAATATGACAACATTAATGAGATCAACGACAAAGAAATAATTAAAGAACTTAAATATATTCTTAAAACAATCTATAGAAAAAACATTAAATCACCATTAAACACATTGATACATTTAGCACAATCATATTGGCTAGTTCATCTTCCTCCTTATTTACGAGAAATATCACAAGGAACAGTCAATACAACACCATTTAAAGAAAACACATTAATTAGGGTCCTTAGAAATTGCCGATTAAAAGCTAAAAATAGCATACAGGAAGAAAGCAATGAGGATTTAAGTGGGTTTAATTTTGATTCACTTAATAATACGAAAAATACACTTTCATCAAGCAAGACATTTAGTAGTTATTTAAGCGACACCTTAACAAAGGCAAAAGAACATATCGGCCATAAGGGCCAGTCAGCTAGCAAGTCAAAAAAGGAATATTTAATTGCTAAGCTAGAAAATACAATAAACAAAAATCATAACTTTCCAATAATTGGCATTGCATTATTACAATGGGGGATAAAACTTGCCATCAAAGGAACAGATTTGAATGGTCCCATTGTATTTAACACTGTATCTGAATATTTAAGTTTAATATCTAACGCCCTACTCGATATTACAGCAGGCAATCCATTTATTAAAAATAGCTCAGATTATTATGATATGACATATCAGTTGATAATCGAGTCATCTACATATAATAACAATAAACTAATAAATAACTTAAAGGATTTCCATCGTTTTTTACAAAGGGCAAAGTTAGTTCCTGAAATTGATTGGTCTCCATTACATACAGGTGAAAAAAGCATATCACAAGCCAATGCCATCATAATCACTCCAGATGAATATGCACATTGCATTAGATCAATACTTGAATTAGAAGAAAATGGAGAACTAGAAAAAAAGATATCTACATATTATTGCTTCATGATCTTCTTCGGATATCGATTTGGATTGCGAATTTCAGAAGCCCTATATTTAAAGTTCGAAAACATCCAAATGCCAGAGCAAGAACCTTATATTGTTATACATGCTAGAAACTCTGAATATAACGACACAAAGTCAGATGCAGGAGTAAGAGAAATACCGTTAATTGGAGTGTTATCCAAAAATGAAGAAAAGATAGTATCGAGATTATTATCCCTCAAACACTCATCAGATTATCAAGACTTAATATTTGCATCTGAACACGACCCATCCGAAATTATTGATGAATATAAAACCCGCCAGTTTTTGATTGGAATACTAAGACATGTAACTGGTGATATTGATGTCATATTTCATTCATTAAGACATTCATTTGTTAATCGCGTATTTTCATTACTTATTAAACAACGGCTAGGTTATCTTGGAGTTATCAGCAATATAATTTCAGACCAAGAAAACTACAATAATGCAGTTACACTTCTTACGGGCCACCCAGATCGACATCACATTATTTTTGATGCAATAACATCACTAGTTGGCCACACGGTCATATCAACAACCTTTACTAACTATATACATATTACTGACTTTATAATTTATAAATATTGTTCAGATGTTAAACATTGGCCATCAGATGCTATCAGTAATACTGACAACTTACTTTCATATGCGACATTAATGAGCAGTAAATCCGTTGCTAAAAAACGTCAACGCCATTCCATATCACCTGATGATATTAGATCATCACTAGTATGTGTTGGTGATAAATATTCAAAAACCAGATCTGAAATCAAAACTACATCCTCTGCTCTACACCCTTTTATAGCGACTGGAACTGAAAAAAAACAAGATACAGTTAATCTAATGGATATAGAAAACATATTATTGCATTATTCGATTAAAAATATTATTGATGTAAAATTATCGCCCTCACACCTTTTTTTAGAACAGTCTAAAATTAATAGAATTTTAGAGACATTTAATAATTGGTATAAAATCTCAGGATATATGTTTTATAACGTAGACATGCTTTTACTTAAACATAAATCAGAGATTAATAAGAGCTCACGTTCAAAAGAAAGTAAGGCGATCAAAAAACTACTACCTACTTACTCAAAACTGATTGAAAGATTTAGTATAAAAAAACGTGACATTATGAAAGAAGGGGTTAAGTCCTGGGCTGATAGCTACCACAGTACCAGTAAATTTAGACCTCTTGTCTTTGATTCACCAGAATCTCTTATTAAATACTTCAATTTATTATCTTTATTGAATATTGTAACTAAGTATTTTTCTATCTCAATACCAGATGCAGGATGTAATTGGCTTACTCACGAGAACAATATTCTATCGATACACCAGGGAAATAAGACCTACACATACATCGTAAAAAAGATAAAAATCAACAATAAATCGATCCCTATGGGAGAAAAATACACAAGATCATCGCAAAATAGGATCGGGGTCAGCTTTGAAAGAACATCAAAACACCCTATTTATTTTCAAATCAGGCTAGATCGTCTGATTTTTTTGATTGGCATCCAGTTATTTGTCTCGTATTAATAAGCAATACAACAATTTCACTGAAATAATTCTCAACCTGTGATTTATTTACATCCATATTCCGACAATAGCATATAGAGTTTAATCTATATAAACTCAAACAGGCCTATTTCATGCCCCACAAGCTATTCACTTTAGAGTCAAAATTATTTGATCCATCTGATTTCAGTACTAATAATATGGATCTCAAAGAAATTGTTGGTATATCTAATGGAATTAATGAACAACTAATTAAATTTATTGCTAAACATATTACCCGTATTATAAACAATAAAGACAGTTACCCAGTTTATATAGAAAACTACCCACTACAAGGTGGGATATTAAAACAAGTTTCATTATTTAATCCAATAAATAGGATTATAAATGACAGCATTCAATCTGAACTAACAGATGTTTTATATTCGATAGTAAAAACAGCTATTAAAGTACTTGAATTAGAATCGGATTTTTATTTTGATTATTATGATATTAACGAAAATCAAGATAAACTTTGCAATACTAATAGCCACGGTTCTGACAATAAACTTTCTATCAGCGTAAAATATAAACAAGCTTATGACCTTGCTCACCAGCTTAGTATACCGCTAAAAAGGTTATACGAATATGACTCTAATTTTACTTTTAAATTAACAATTGCAGATAAGATAATTAATCTATTTGGATTGATTACCCTTAATAAATATATAAATCACAATAGTCAAAATCTAGAACAAATTCAATTTCAGAACATGAAATACGACAACCAATCCACTAATCCTGACTCTTTTTTAATCGAACTAAAGGGAACTTCAACTAGTTTAAAATTAATTGAAATACCGATAGATCATTTAGAGCTTGCCAGAAGATTAGCTCGTTATAAAGATCCTGGAACAGTAATAGGATTTCGTCAGAGTAAAAAAATACGATTAGATGAGAAAGGTACGGGTAAGTTTATCGTTACTTCACTTCATCGCCCAAAGGATATTGGCCAACAAGATATTTTTAATAAATATTAGATATCTCTGCAGATATATTTCATCATTCGAATTTCCAACAATATATTTAAGTCTTATTGGCCATTATAAATTCTTATTTAATATATCTTCGATTCAAAATTAGATTAAATCAATAAATTCCCGTAATAAATCAACTGTCACTACAAGTCCCTGAGCTGAAAGTGTATCTAGATATTCTTCTGCTGTTTTAGGTGGGTTTTTTAGTGAAGCACGATGCTGTTTAACTACACTTATGACAAGCCCCTGCCGCAAGCCCAATTGATGCTCTATAAATACATCAGGGTGCATTGCTTCAATATCATACGTATCAAGAGTTTCTTTCGGAAAGTCTTTAAGATTAAAAGTAACAATAATTTGTGCGCTGGATTTTATAGCCGCTGCTAATACATGTCGGTCATCTACATCGGGTAAAGTCAGACCACAAATCAAACTTTCATAATTTGTAACCTGACAATCTGGTACCGACCCATTCATTAATTCCCTGGTGCGCTTTATTGGCTCTTCAAGCTCAGGTCGATTTTTAATTAAATTACGCGTCCACTCATCATGGATTTCATCTGTCCATTTAGCCGCAAACAACCCTGTCGTTGCCAACCGAAGCAGCAAATCTCTTAAAGGTGCAGGGTAAAGAACGCAGGCATCAAGTACGACGACAAAACGCATTAATAACCCATATCATATTCTTGCGCTTGATTCGCCAACTCATCTAAAGCGGTACGGCATTCTTCATCACGTTGTATCTTATATGCCATTATATCCTGATAACGAACACGCCTATGCGTGCCAGTCAGTGTGAATGGTATGATTTCTTCTTCAAGCAACTTAACAAGATGGGGTCTTGAAACATTGAGAATATTAGCCGCTTCTTGTGTCGTCATCTCAGCATGGGTTGGTACAACTGTAACCGCGTTACCTTGCGCCATTTCAGACAGCAAGTCTCTTAGCAAAGTAAGGGCCTGGCGCGGCAGTATTAGGTCATGACCATCAAGCTTAACTTGCGCACGATCTGCATTAGGATTTTCACCCAATAAACGACTCAACTCACCTGCACTCGCTCGCGCTAAATCAGCAACTTCAGTATTTGGTAATGTCTGCGCTTGTTGTGCCATCAATCTCTCTCTTATTTAAAACACTACTTCCTGAAGCAAGCTTAGTTGAAACAATCCATAAACGCAATAAACGAAACGAGATAATGCCTTATCAATGGCAGACCTAGAGCCTAGCTTCAAGAAACGGCCCGTGGTAAAAGGCTCTCCCTCTCGGATGCTCAGAATCTCTCGCTTAACCTCTGATGCCACACTCATATCAAAAACCTCATAATATTGTCACAAATAATGGTAGTTTTTCTGACATAACTCAAGTCAATAGGGTGAGTTTGGCTATTTTCGCCCTTCTTAGGGTGATTTTGGAAAGAGCATTTTTTAGGGTAGCGGAGATGTCCATTCTATACCTCCGCTCTCCGTTCAAACTCACATGTCCAGTAGAGCGACGACACGCACTTGGTAAAGATTGGGTAGATAGCAAACAATGAAGAAGTGAGTTTCAGATCTGAAACTCAGCTATCCTGATGCTTTTTACATCGAGTTTTTATCCAACCACCATCAGAAAATCGTTCAGCCTTATCACCGCACACTTCACAGATAGACTCAGATTTAGACTCTGCTTCATCAATTAAATCAAACATCGTGCTTGTTGCCCCAGTCACATAAAATCGCAAGCCACCAAGCTTTTCCTTCACTTGCATAACTTCAGGAATATCTACACCCTCCTCCTTTGAAGCCTTTTCTAAATCCTCACATAACTGATATATCAATTTGTACCAGCCACTACCACATTCAAAGCCAAACCCCATCAACGATTCATTTAATGGTTTATTTCGGCCTGCAAATAACTCTGTGAAACGTAAATATAATTGTGCTGATAATTCCTTTTTCATGTTTCCTCCGAAAACCGCATCGTTATTAAAGTTGCATTATCATTCCGATCACCCAATATCTTTATTATCTCTTGCGCAGAATACCCCTCTCGAACCCGGCTAATAATGCTTCGCATTTGATATTTTACTGCGCGAGGATCATCTCTCGAAAGGAGCCCATCAGATCCTAAAACAACGACTGCGGTTGTTTCAACGTCTATACATTTAACAGATGGCTGCCGGATCAAAACGCCATCTAACTGTTGATCACCCAGCGCACGCGTCATAGCGAGTCCAGGCGACTCACGCATACCAATCTGCTTAGCAAACATATAGCTCCTTCTAAAGTAACCTACACCCGACCTTTCAATACGCTCACGATCCCGATTACAATATTTCGCCGCGTGCAATGGCATATGCACATAATTTTCTCCGTTATATAGACTCACTGGTGAATCCCCAAGCACACTCATCACGACTCGCAATTGCCGTTTATTATTTTCACTCCGTTGGATCGGTCTTACAGATACCATTGATAATGTCGTGCCACTTTCGTCGCGCTTTGTTATCTGATGCAACCGTTTGCATACTTTCCTCATCACCTGTTTTTCAAGCGCGACTGTCAGATTTTCAAGTCGACCCACTTTACGACACACCGCTTCATATTCTTCGTTAACAAATTTTGCCACATTCAATATCACGTCATCAGCTGTCCAATATCCTCCATGACCATCGCATACCACAGCGAGCATTCCGTAAATGTGATTGACGACCAGATACCTGTCCTCTTGCTCTAAACGCTGTCCTAATATTTGCGCACATGTGTAGTCAATATGAACATCCTCATCGTCAGCCATCTGCCGCATCTCGAGTAAAAATTGTGGATTTATCATTCCAAACATTATTTTCTCCCACACATAAACCACCCGACATGGGTAGTGTTCAAATAAATATGGATGGAGAGTAGGCCACTCGCCGTTCCATAACCTTCGAGCATGTGATGCTCGTTATTTACGCCGTTGCAGCGTAAGAATTCTGTCACTACATGTGACAATCATTCCAACTAGGTTATGGGCCTGGGCCCTATGATGTTGTTTCCAACGTTCTTCAACTATAGCATTCTTGTTTATGAATTCAATGTCTGTTCAAAGAATTTCAAACTACCGAGTATTATGAAAACACATACAGCAGATTTATACCTTAGACCTGCTGGTAATATGAAAACCTCATATAACAAAATTATTTTATTATGCTTAATCTCCACACCCAGTAATCAGTCCACATCAATACTTGCCTTGCTACTTTGCATGGTAGAAAACAGGAAGATAACAGAAATAATAAATCGAGTTTCATATGTGAAACTCAGTTATCTCTATGTATCCTACAACGAGTTTTTAGCCAGCCACCATTGGATATACGCTTAGCATGATCACCACAAATTTCACAAAATGTTACTGACCTTGTTTCTGCTTCATTAATAATATCGAACATCGTTCGTGTCGCGCCACTTACGGAAAATAGTAGATACAACTTATTAGATAATTCTTTCCTCATAATATCTCTCCCTGACTAACTTGTTTCATGAGATACTGCAATACGTCACCCCAATTTTGATGCTTGGTACCACCGAAATGAATTAGTTTGCCTTCAAAGTTCTCCTGTCCTTTTCCATTCACATTATCATCAACTAAATAATCACCTCTCAGAAGACCTTTGTTCCCACAAATTATGAGACTTTTTGTGAAATCATAATCAAAGTGTTTTTCAATCCAGAGACGCTTCTCGCTGTAGCTGTGGACATTTCGAGTAGAAGGGGCTGTCAGTACATAGATATCAAAATCAGAAATAGTACGCAGCTTGTTTACTGATTCTATTGCACTCTCGACAGGCTCCAAGTTTTCAAAGAAGCCCTTAATACTCTGAGGGAAATTAAGATTTGGGTGTTCACTTTTGTAAAGTAAACTAGCTGATTGGTAATTGCACAACACGTCATCCATATCGACGTAAAGTATTTTCTTCGAGCTCATGACTATTTTCTCACACACGATGATTGGAGCTTCAGATATGAAACTCTACGTTAACAAAAAATGGTGGAGAGAAACGGTGTCTCTCAGCGCCCATAACCTTGAACACATCTGTGTTCATATCTGCGCCATTGCAGCGCTAATTCATAAATCACCTAGCGGTGAATTACTCAAGGTTATGGGCGTGAGCCCGATGCAATTAGATTATCATACAATGATAAAATTTAAATAGTTTTTGTTATATTAATAGAAGATATTAGTGATGTGGTCAAAATAGGTTATTAAAATGTATATTTTAATAAGTAATATCGCTTACCAAACATTAGCTACCATTCAATAATCATATTTCAGTCTTAATAGACAAACTGAATTAGTATTTTATTTCTAAATGTTAAACTTCCTCTATCGGCAAAAGCGTACATTAGGAAACTAGTTATTAAAGTAACATTTAAGTTTTGTCTCAGTCATCTCAACTACAGTCGAATAAACGGAACCTAAAAAATTTTTCATATCTTGAGACATGCTTTGCTTTTCTACTCCTGGCTGAGCTACAGCAAATTCGAACTGTACATTCGTATATTTTAGCGCTTTTCTAATATCTTCAATATCGGAAACATTTCCGTGATAGAACCTTTTCCCCTTCAATACTCCAGCACCATTTCTTCTCTCCATATGCTTCAGCAGTTCTTCCGGCTTCCATTTGTACCGAAGAGATACAATAGCTTGGCCGCAAACCTCGTATAAATCTGATAGTCTCGCTCCAGAACTTGCCTTAGAATATTTGCAATGCACCATCTCAAAGTGAATTAGTTCTTCTTCCAAAAATATAGCAACGATATCAGCAGACTCCCCGGAATTATCATCATTGAACACAATTCTAGCACCTTGATTAATAAGGCGTTTCATCATGTACTCCTGAACGGAGTTATCGCGTTTTTCACTGCTCTTGTATAGTGATTCAACTGTATAGTTAACATCCTCCCAACTAAGCGCTTCGATTCTATCTGCGGGTATTTGTTGAGCGAATGAATCTCCATAGTCCGTATGAATGCAGCCTGATATGGTACAACCATTCAGTAGAAACATTGTAGGAGGATTTTCTTCAAAGAATTGCTTTAAAGGAATAGCCGAGCTTTTAAGCCCTTCGATAGAAACCTTACAATCATCTAATCCACGGATGTTATGTCCTTTTTCTCCGCCAAGAGTAATAGAGAACGAAATAGAATCATTATAGAGATTCAAAATAAAGTTAGCTGTATTTCCACTGCACGACTCGTGCATTAATGCACATTCTGAGAGCATCAGCGATTGGGATTTAGGTGCTTCTATAGTGAGCTTGTGTATACGATCATAGAGAGTCTCAGACCAATCAGTCGCTAACACGACTATTTCGTCAGGGTAGTTCTCCAATTGTACCTTAGCTGCAGAATCTTCGAGTATCTGATTAGAGTTAATGCTGCTGTCAGTTATCATGCGTCCCATATCTAGGCACCATGATTTCCATTCTTTTAAATCTCCAACACGCGCAGGACTCCAGACCTTTCCTTTCACTGATGCTCCGACACTAACTGGAAAGCCTTCCCGGAATCCTACTCCGACAAAATCTGATTTTTGACACCTCTTACCTTCTTTCCACTTAGTCAATTCAGTGGTTACATCAGCTCCACTTAAACGTGAATATCGGTGAAGGTGGTTAGCTGGCTTAAATATGCCAGCATGAACAATGCTAAGACGCTTTATAGAATCAAAAGATCGAAAAACACAGTCCCCGTTAATAGGTAATGGTTCTTCTCCTGTGATTTTTTCAACAAGCGTAGCGATATCTAAACGTTTTTCTGAAAATCCAATATATAGCATCTTTGATGATGGATCATGGTGCATCACAACTAAGTCCCATGTCTGATCGCGCATCGTATCAGTTCGAGCCCACTTAACTTTTTCTCGTTTTTGTGTCGTAAAGTAAAAAACATTTTCTTCTTGATTAATAAAAGGCTGAGAAAGTGCGTACTTGTTCAAATTAAATGCATGCCTAAAAGCACTCCAATCAGCTTTAGAGCTATGGAAACAAACACAACTCAAAGCGGGATAAACTAATTTAGGGTTTAATTCAATATCGGGAGAGTCAAAGCCTGAATATGGTAGACAACCTTGGAGAAAAGACAGTAAAGACTCTGCCTCCTCTTTCTTTGCATCAGCGATCTCACTAATAACTTCTTCCCACCCCGACCCTTCTTGGAATAAATTTTCCAATTCTACAGACATCTTTTCTTCTGCATAATTTACAACGAATGAAGCATCTCCAAGGCCTTTCTGAGTTCTTGTAAAACGACCAATAAACTGTAGCAAGACCGCTAAAGACTTGTGTACTCCGTGAACCGCCGCGATCTTGAAGTCAGGATAATCAAACCCTTCTTTCAGCATATCTACGCACACAACAATATCGTATTTTCCATTTTTGATATCCTCGACGACTAGTTTTCTGCCTTTCGTACCTGAGTGTATTAAGACTATTCGTTCATCGGGAAACCATTCAGTATACTTAGAATATAGTTCTTCAGCATGACTCTTTTGCTCAGCTCGAACCATCATTCGGTGCCTTTTCCAACCATTCTTTCTATCTTCCTTAAGTCTGGACATAGCCGCGTCAGCAATAGCTTTGTCTTTCTTTCTTGGATGACGCTCGTCTACCGCAACCAGAGATATCTTGGAAAAGCATTCGTCCTTTAGTGCTTGCGACAAGGGATAGTTATATAAAACTCTTCCCTCAATAGGTTTTCGATCATTCCTGTATGGAGTTGCTGTAAATTGGACTATTTTTGAATCATTAAACAGACTTTTAATTGTATCCCACTCTGATGCAGTGACATGGTGCGCCTCATCAAAATAGACATGTGAAAAAAGTCCTTCCATTTTTTTCTTAACTTCTGGAGTTGATCGCGCGATAAGTCCTGGGGTTGAAACAACAATATCTACGGCTTCTAAATTAGAGGTAAACTTTTCATTCGTTATTGTTTTTTTTAGGGTAAGCACAGTAGGATTTGGTGCCGTTTTGGGTATCACACCTAACTTTCGGAGAATTCCCCATGTCGAAAATTTTTCAGAAATTTGATTTTTTAAATCAATAGTCGGCACAATTACCAGAGTTCTTTTCGCTTGATCTGCAAGAGTTGCAACGAGCATCGTTTCAGTCTTACCTGTACCTGTTGGAAGAACAACGGTAGCTACATCTTTAGTCAAAGACCAATGGGACAACAGGGAATAAATAGCACCAATTTGAGCAGGCCTTAGACACTCTCCAGATTCACCGACACCATTTATCCTGACATCATCAAAATAAGACTGAGAGTTGTCGACTGTGTTTTGAACACATCCCTTAATTTGATATGTACCCTTATTTTTCCCAGTCCCCTTTTTTAACTCGGCAAGGAAAGATACGCCAGTATCGTGAGTAACCTTATAAAGGTTTCCTTCTTCATGAGCCGCTGTGAATTGCCAATCTCCAGCTTCTAGCGCTAATTGAGAAATAACACCTATTTCACTTTTCTCATGTCGATAATATAACGGACTTTCAAACTCTAATAATTCTTGATGAGCGAGGTCTAAGCTTTCTTGAGATGGTGCTGTATTCAACTTTATATCCCTATTTTATCTAATTCAGATCTTTCATCTGTATTTGAACGTCTGTTAGGAACCAACAAAACAAAAGACCAAGCAAGTAATGCAACACCTGAAACCTTACTCAAAGAGATCTCAAAGCTCTGGAAATACTCAGGAAACAAACATATAAATCCTAATGGCATTATAGCCAAAGCGATTATAGGTGTGATATCAGTATTACCACCAAAATACTGGTTAGCTAGCCCTAGCACTATAAATATTAAACCACTAGCAATAAAGCCACCAATGACACAACTAAGATACACTTCAATCTGATTCTGATCATAATAACTATGTAGCCATGGGCCTAACTCGACTAGTAATGATGCTATAAGACCAGGAATAAATATTTTTCCAGCCAAGTCGTCAATAGCCTTTGCATATGTAACTGCGATTGAATCACTCATAAATTAACATAGCCCTCCAATTTGAATGAATATACTTATTTCATTATCAAAACTAAAAATCACCTTGTGTACTGACTCCAAACCCCACTACCTTTGCCAAATCTGTTTACTGTCATCCAACCTGTACTTTTCTTAACAAATGTTTCTGGTCCTCCAGTATCGGTGTAATACCCTTTTTCTACCCTCGAATACAAATCCAAGTATTCCTGTCCAACAAAACTAGAGTTAGAGCTTTCTAGCAAAGGAAGAATAGCCACAGACCCTCCACTAAACCCATCAAAATAACCTAATTCCCATGGCATCCACTTTGATTCAGGTGACTTTTTGGTTGCGATATAAATAAGTGATTTAGATTGCTTCATTCGCTTACGTAATAATTCTGCAGTCTCTGAGGTTACATTATCTCGTGATACTTGTGGATCATCATACCAATCAACATAAACTTTTAATCCCTTCATCTCCAATAAAACTTTAACACCCAGCACAAGATCAGCATCGTTAATCGAATGCGATAAAAACACATCAAATTCCTCATAAAATGACGTTGTTTTTGAAACTTCTTCAAGAATGCTTCTTGAATTAGCTCTATAACTTTTTCTAACTTCTGCCTGCGCCGCCTGTCGAGCTTCATTTATTGTGAAATATGCCATATAAACCACCTAAATCTTGTCTAAAACTTGACCAATAATGCTTATCATTTTTAATGGATCTATGGATTTATCTCCAAGATTTTCATAAAGCTCTTTAAACTGCTTAGGTTTTCCAGGAAAGAATTTATCGAAATCTCGCAACACCTCTACCCATAACTCCTCAGCTACATAACCAGTAAATCCGACTGGAATTGGCGCAACCCCTCTTGATATCGCTATTTCGAATTCTTCCCTCATACCATTAGAGACTATCAATTCGCCATCTACATCTTTGTTACCGAAAACAAATATCGCTATGCCTGAATAATCAAGCATGTCTTTTCTATATCTAGTCCATAGCTTCTTAGCATCAGTTGTTTGTGGGAACGGTCGGATAAGAAGTTGATCAGTAAGCTTAGTACGCTGACTTCGATATATTTCACGTAAAGCACCATCTACTATTGAGCTACCTATCCCAAGCCCTAAACCATTAACAATACGAAAACCTTTTCTTATAAGCATACCTGCAAGCTCAGAACAAAACTGAAGCGCTTCGTCTTGTTCCCATGGATCATATGAATCAGCAGCACCACTAATAAATACTGTCTTACATTTATGAACTTGTTCTATTTTCTTCAGGATTTCAGTAATCTGATTATAAGAATCAATTAGTACGGTCTGAATATTGTAGCGCTGTAAATCCCTTATAAAATGCTGTTGTTTAACTGAACGATACTCGAAGTCACCCGGGCTATCCGTATCAATATGCTGCTCTTTTCTAAGTATGCAGTAATGAGTCTTTTGGCTATCACCCAATTCAGATCTGATACGACTTAATACATGATCCATGTTTGGATCAGAAAAGCTAAAACCTAAGAATAAGAATGTCTTTGAAACCAATTCACCAGCAAGAGCTGTTATATATGGTCCTCGCTTTTGTGTATATGTTTCATAATCATCTTTTGCAATCACAGCATCATTTGGATTGGCAGAATCACCATGCATTTTGTAAACTACAGCATCCCTGCTTGGTACCGTCCTGACCATGTGATCTTTTGTGTGCTTTACATCTGCTACCTTACCTGCTTTCTGCAAAGACTTTTCTATTAAGTCATCATAATTCGTGGTCCAATAAGATGTTATTGGTAACCGAGATAATATCCTATGATTTTCAGTTATATCTGTGTCCTGCAGAAAGTGGTCGATAATAGCCCTGTTTAATCCATCACGATTACTACCTCTGTCATTGATATGATATTGAGCTAGAGATACAAGATCGTGCTCCTTATCGACTGATAGATTAAGATCATCTGCAATTTCTCTTAAAAGTTCTGCCCAATTCACATATCCAGCACTAACAGAGAGTCCTGCGCCTGCAAATATCGCGGCATTCTGCCCTTCCACTTCTTTAGAATACTCACGAATAAATGTTTCAATCGATACCATTTTCTTAACCTAACAATTTTTTTAAATTGTCCCAATTCCAAAGATACAATCGACCTGCATTAGGTACAGCTGTGTAATCTCCATTTTTGTAACCAATAACCTGCACTATCGGTCTACCTTCTTCTCGTGCCATTTTTACTTCAGCCAAAACACCTGGTGCTTTATGTGTTTTTGGACCAACCATAACTAGCACAATTTCAGATCGCTTGATTGCTGACCTTGCCTTATCTTTCCAATTCCGCTCTGGCGCTGCTTCTTTCAAACTATGATCTATTACGCTGAAAGGTGAATCACTATTCCTAGCCTGCTGAATAATAAATTCTTTCAGTCTACGATCTTCATCAAAGTCAAAACTAACAAATACTCTTTTCTTAATCATTCGATCACCTATTAATACTTTTCTACTTAAATAAGCGGTTCCTGCACCTAGCACTAAACCACCAACTCCAGGCATCAACAAATGACCAATAAAAGCACCTATACCAGTAAACGCTAAATCCTGATTTATGCCTTGCTCTTTATGACGCCAACAATACTCAGTGCCATCCATGGCAACATTAGAACAACATCCGCCATCCTTTTTTGCTCCTTTACATAAACCCATTTAACAAATACCTATAGAACCCAAAAAATCAGATACCTGCAAATTGCTTATGCAATACAACATTACTTTTTCTCCTTAGTAACACCTTTGAAGGGCTTTTTATCTGATGTCTTTACATCCATAAATTGCCCTGTTTTCTTATCTCGCTTCACATAATGACCTGAAGGAGTCTTAGTCTGTGAGCGATCACGCACAGCGCCATTACGGTGGCCATCACCTTTTGGTGGATTTGTTGCCATTTCACTTACCTCGTTCTGTTTAAGTGTTACAGATTTATCAGATCCCTAAAAAATGCCTTTTCCAGGCTCCATAATTCAAGGCTATCAATTTATTCTGCTTAACGCAAGCAGATTTTTCAGATAATTTTACTTAATTGCACGATATATAAATTCTAAACCACCAGAATCAGCCACCTCTTTAGAGCCTAGTATCAGCCCCTGACTATACATTTTCTTGAGTTTTCCACTCGCATTCTGAGAAGTTAAACCAAATTCAGCCGCTACTTTAGCAGTAGTAGCTTCACCCAAGCGATTAATATAGTTAAGAATTTCTAGCGATGCCTGCCCCATCTTTGGCCCGAGTAAATGGAAGTTATCACCATCCCAGACAATCATTGGTTGATCTTTTGCTTTAGCAGCATAATCCCAATTATCTAGAAGATCTTTTGATGCAAAGTCCTGCAAATAGAAACCTTTTTCCGCACGATGAAGCTTAGCAAGTGATATAACACTCTCACGCGGAAAGGATGCATCTGTAAATTTAATACCCTTCAGTGAAATACCGAATATCATCTGACCGGGCTGATTATCAATAATTTGAGAGAGTTGCCTGAATACGGCTCTACCTTCTTCATTGCCAACGGCATATTCATTTTCTTCATCGAGAAGATCTGCTAAGATAATTGGAGAATTCTGATTCATCTGCTTAATTTAATGCTAATTATCAGAATTAGTCAACGATAAAATCAAAACAAATGTGCGTTCCAAGTATTCTTGAAAGATTACGTTCCACTTTAGAATCTATAAATTGACCATTTCGATATATTAACTCAATACTAAATTCATCCTGCCTTATTGATAAATTCGCATCAAACTTGGTCGCCTGTTCACGGCTGCTTTTAAAACCTAGACCTCTTGCACCACCAAATCGACTTATATTTCCTTTTGTAAACACTTCTGTAACTAAGCCAATATCTGATTCAACATCAGCATCACTAAATCGACTATACAGACTCGGATAATTATCTTTCAGTGCAGGCCTTAATGTATTGCACACACCTAATCCACTATCTGATATTACTGTTTGTATATGATTTGGCTTATGTGGTGGCGAATAAAATTGAAGCGCGGCAAAACCTTCCACATCAGATTCGCTGTGCTCACTGACATTACCAATCATCTCAGAAAATACAGTTAACGCTGCGGTTTTAAAACGTTCGTTAGATTTTTTAACAAATATATTACCCAATTCAATAATAAGTGATTTATTCTTGTTCTTTGGGTTAATCGTTCCGAATTCTACAAGAGTTTCACTATTACCTTTATATTTTTCCGCCCATGACTCTTCTGGTCTATCTGGAATTACCGAGATCACCTGGTTTAAGTGATCGAAAAAACCCGTCCGATTGAAATAAGTCCTTGTATCTCTACAATCACTTAAATCTATTTCAACAACATTATCGCTCGCTGATAGTTGATTAACCAGTGCAAGAAATTTAGCAATAGATATCAGTAAAAGCTTGCACCCCTTAGGTATTACAAACTTTATGCGTTTATTCTTGATAGCAAATAAGTCCGGATATAATAATAAAGTTCGCTCAAAAGAATAGCTATCTATCCAGCCACTCTCGAACTCAACAGTCACACTATCATCATCTGTCACAGACCATAAATAGCCTTCATCTTGATGAAATTTATCACGATTTTTATCGAGAAATGAATTTACCTTCTTTCTTTCCACTCCCATTTTCTTTGCAATCTCACGCCCTTTTAGACCAGGCTTTTGAATGAGAATTTGTCGAATTTCGTTCTCCATAATTTCCCTATTAATATTGAAGCTGTATCAAAATTATTCTAGACATGCTCACTAACAACACGTTTCAAACTCTGCTGCATTGCAGCCTTAAATGCATCATCATGGGCAAGCAATTTATAGAGTTCCAACTCATTTCTACGATTCTTTAGCATCACCTCTTCAAATATCTTTTGAAATGCCAGTTCTCGATTATGCACATCCTGATTGTTTTTATATTTTTCTTCAAAGTCAGGATGCGCTTTTATGTTATCAGCAATATTTACAAATTTAATACGCTGTTCTTCCGGTGTAGCACTCCACCCCTGAAACCATCGTTCGTTAAAGCTTTTTATTATTTCATCGAGTGGATCATGATCTTCACCTCCACCGTGAGCACCCCTAACATTAGGATTTTGAGGGTCAAGCTCTGATTCGCTATCATCAAGACCAATACTGTGGTTGAGCTTCACACGTTGTAATCCATATGAAGACAAATCTACTGACTCAAGCAATTCATCAATCAAATCAGCATTAGGATCTTTGACCTTAAGTTTAGGTATCAAGAATTTAAGGAACCAGAATAGTTTTTCCCAGGCTGTTACTTCAGCAGTCATGATAGAAGCCATCTGGCCGTAAATTTTTACAAATTGCTTAGCTTTAATTTTGAAGTCAGCCTTATCATCATCTGCCAGTTCAAGCTCAGAATTGAATCGGTTGGCTGCGACATCAATAATCGGACTTAATTCCTGTGCGTCAGCATTGGAGAAATACTTGGTGACAAAATCTTCAACTTCACGCCACTCATACACACCGACCTCATCTAGAAGAAGTTTAATTTCATGCAGGACATTAATATCTGTTTCTTCTGAAAGGCTTGTTGCCGTATAAAATGGATCAAAAGACGTCTTAATATCATCCACGCTATTAAAGAAATCGAGCACAAACAAATCTTCTGTCTTCTTACCACATTTAGGAGCTGATCGGTTTAAACGTGACAAGGCCTGCACTGCCAGTACACCCTGTAATTTTTTATCAACATACATAGATGTGAGTTTTGGCTGGTCAAATCCAGTCAGGTATTTATTAGCCACTACGAGTAGACGGTATTCATCCAGATCAAACTTGTCCCTTGTGTCCGACTCTGAAAAGCCATTCATCTCGGCTTCTGTGTAGCTATTACCATCGACTTCTTTAGCACCCGAGAAAGCAACCAATACTTTAAATGGATTTCGCATGTCATCCAGAACACGGTTAATTGCCTTGTAATATCGTATAGCAGATTCGATATTCTGCGTAATCACCATTCCTTTTGCTTTGCCTTTTAGCTTCTTGCTATTAACCACCTGCGGAATAAAGTGTTCTAGCATAATCTCAGCTTTGGTATTAATCGTCTGTTGATTACTTTCTACATAGGCTCTGAGTTTTTTCTGTGCTTTTTTAGTATCAAATAGAGGATTTTCCTCTATCGATTTCTGAATTTCGTAAAAACTTTTATATGTTGTGTAATTTGCCAACACATCAAGAATAAAGCCTTCTTCGATAGCCTGCTTCATGGAATAAAGATGAAATGGTATAAAACTACCGTCGGGCTGCTTAGAGCCAAATTTTTCGAGAGTGTTATTTTTTGGTGTGGCAGTGAATGCCAGATACGAAGCATTACCCCGCATTTTGCGCGAACGCATGGCCTGAAGAACTTTATCCTGAGCATCCATTGCATCAGGATCTTCATCTTTCCCCATGGCCCGATTCATATTGTCATGAGCGGAGCCACTCTGTGAACTGTGTGCCTCATCAATAATCACTGCAAATCGCTTATCACCCAGATCATCTATACCATCAATAATAAAGGGGAACTTCTGAATAGTGGTGATTATAATTTTCTTTCCCTGCTCCAGGGCCAATTTCAAGTCTGAGGATTTAAATGCAGGTGCAACGATATTTTTGACCTCAGAGAAATCTTTTATGTTTTCCCTAAGTTGTTTATCCAACAATCGACGGTCAGTCACTACAATTACAGAATCAAACAGCGGCTGTTCAATGCTACGAGCACCTGGAATATCGTCCCTGTTTGGATAAGTCTCAATTAGTTGATATGCCGCCCAGGTAATTGAGTTTGATTTACCTGAACCTGCGGAATGTTGAATTAAATAGGTGTGGCCTACTCCCTGCTCACTGGCATGGCTTATCAACTTACGCACAACATCAAGTTGCTGATACCTTGGAAAAAACAAGGTGCGTTTATTCAGAGGATCTTTGGCGCTTCCATCAAGGCGAACAAAGTGCTGAATAATATTGGCAACGCTTTCCTTACTGAATACTTCCTGCCACAAATACGCGGTTTTATGCCCGTCAGGATTAGGCGGATTACCCGCCCCATGATTATTGCCTTTATTAAACGGCAGAAAGTAAGTCCCCTTACCTGCCAGTTTAGTAGTCATATACACTTCGTCTGTATCGACTGTCATGTGCACCAGACAACGGCCAAAGTTTAATAAGGGCTGTGAGATATCCCTGTCATTTCTATACTGTTTCTGACCATGGTAACGAGCTGTCTGCCCTGTCCACGGATTTTTCAGTTCAAGTGTTACGAAAGGTATGCCATTAATAAATAATACCATATCAATTTCTTGCAAAGTGTTCGCCAACGAATACCGAACCTGTCGCATACTACTGTAGATATTTTCTTTAAAGTTTTGCTTAACTTTTTCAGAGCTACTGGCCAATGGGGCTGGGTACATAAGATGAAAGTGCGCATCATCAACACTCATCCCTTTCTTGAGCAAATGTAACAACCCATATTTTTTGATGAGCCGATCAAAGCGCTCCAACACCTTGCGCTGCCAGTCATCTCCGCTCTTTTGTAGTTTCTCAAGTTCCTCATTTTGAGTATTCTCAAGAAACACCCAGAATCTTTTAGTGTCTATCGCATAATGAGCATTAAAGTCATCCGGCAAACCCAGTTGATAACCGTGGTTTTGGCTAAAGGGCACCTCACCACCTTCTGCAATAGCCTTCCTTTCTTCAAGACAGGTGCCAGTCAGGTATTTTTCAATCGCAGATTCAAGAGCCTGTTCATTAGTTTGACTAACCATTTTCTTGCTCCATACTCAGTTGTCTCTTTACATCACCCGGTAGCAAATTTGACAACAGCGTTGCACTTGAGCGAAAATCAGTATCAAGATTATAAAATGGTAATTGGTTCTTAAAAACTAGATCACGATCTTGTCCACCCCAGGAACGTGCAAGCACTATTTTATTCCCCACCTGCCACATATTCTCATGCAAATAATAGTTGTACCATTTAACCTGTTCATTGAAATTTGTTGCTTGTATGTCGGGGACAAATTCTTTTCTTGTTTGTTCAAGCAAATCTTCAACAGAACCATCCTTCTTCATTAAATCGTCGAAACAATCATTAAAAGTTGTATTGTTCCGCCTAGAACTACTCCCTATACCTCTAATAATATATTTCCAATCAGAAAAACTGTATGAGTCGTAGCTTTTTGGTGTAGTCGTCCTTGCATAAGCCCCGTAATAGAGAAGCAAGCTAGATAATGCTTTACTCCCTGATTTTGTCGGAAAACAACGTTTAAACGTGTCACGTATTTTGATGAGAAGATCATCATCTACCTGATCATTCAAAACAATCAAATGCGTGATATTGACAGCACCCACATCTGATCCATCAATATTAAGAGGATGATCTTCTATTTCCCAAATTAACGATTCAATCTCTCTATTTATTTCCTCTCCGGGAATATTTTGCAACCATCGCTCTTTGATGAATTCTTCTCTATTAGAATCATTTGAAATAAAACCAGTGCTCAACAATGATTCTATTGAAGATTTTATTTGAGCTGGAGTTCTAATGTTATTGTGATATCTCAAATAAAACTGGCGCAATGCTCGAAATATTGCCTCGTTATCTATGCCTTTTTCAACAGCTTGTGTAACCCAATGTATTACCCCCCATACAAACACCATATTTCTAGCTTGTGTAGAAAATGATTCTGGGTGCTTATAGTTAACAAACCACTCTGTATTATTATGATTAAATATCTCCCACAATTGAGAAATACATTTATCTACCCAACCTGAATATTGATATTTTTTCTTAAAATTATCTTTATTTTTATCAATATACTCTAATGCATTAATGTACTTTTCTACTACATCAATCTTTAGAACAGAAGACAATTCTGAGATGTGTATTTTTCTCTCATCTTTCAGGCTATTCAAAAGATACTTCTCATCTTCAGACAAATATAGCTCTAATGCTGCAATACAATATAAAAACCCATTAAATCCTTTGTCTGCATTTGGATTGCTAGCAAGTACTCCAAGCCCTCTATTTCTCCAAAAATAGTCTTGCCATGTCTCCCATTTCCGACCCCAAGAATTTTGCTCTCTAATAGTAGTAAATTTAGATAGCATGTCTGCTTTTAGATTCTCATTTCCCTGTACTTGCTCACCACGTGCATTTAGGTAAATATATAAGTTTTCACCCTGAGCACTAATATTGGTATCAAAATACCAACACTCCGTCATCGATTGAAGATAGTGGTATAATTTCGTCTCATCATCTCCAAGAGATAATCCCGAAAGCCATTGACGGGCAAAATCTAAATTGCTGACAATACTAGTAATCGTCTTATCATTATCATAATCATCCAGATACCAAAGTTGGTCCTTTAGATTCAAATCTGAGAAAGTAATAGCATGTTCAACCATCTTCTTAAGAAATGCAGTAGATGCATCCCTAACCCTATAATCTAGAACTGGAACGCCTCCTCTAACATAGTTTTTTTTGAAGTCATCCTCCATACCAGTACGTGTAGCGAGTAATAACAGAACAATATACAGGGTTGTAATACGTTGCTGGCCATCGATCAGGAAATATCGCCCCTGATACTCTTCATCACTGTACGCATAAATAAACCCAATATTCGCAGAGAAATGTCTGCGCCTGTAGAAATCTCTAAATTCTTCCTCAATATCATTATCACCCTCTGATCCGCCATTCAATTTCAGTGGTACTGTTGCGGTACAATATTGATTAAATGAATCATATAGTGATTGTAAAAAACCTTTAACCTGCTGGTGACCCCAAACATAATCACGTTGTATCTCAGGTATAACAATATTGGTCACATATCGATTGACGAATAGCTCTTTAAAACTATACTTGCCGGTTCTCATTGGGCTTCCTCCATGATGGAAGCTAATGACGTGGCTATATGCCTTGCATGCTCCTCCATATCCTTTGCTGTCCACAGCTTCAGGTTGTCGTCGCCTTTAGTAATCATTTTTGAGAAAACATCAAAAGTATGCTTAGGAACAAAACTTCCCCTTCGAATACGCCCCATAATTACTTCACGCTTCTCTTTAAAGAATAAGTTACTCAGGGCACTATTATCAGCAGAGCTCAACAGGCACATATTACCAATACCATGAATCCCCCCATCTTGAGCCAGAGCAGTCTCATAAATCTGGCGCTGTTCTTCAGTCCGACTTGGTAGTGATAAAATTTCTTTCACCTCACCCGGTGAACTACCAATCAATTCAAGTATGGCCTTTTTATGTTCATCTTTAATCTCCTGTTTCCTGCCCTCAGGATGTTGAGGGAAAATATGTTCCAGAGACCACTCTTGGCGAGTAAATGTGTCAAAGTCAAATCGGGCGGTAGCGTCACGTCCATTATAAAAGACGCTAAGCGCCAATAAAATAGCATGCAACCTATCCTTATCCTGTTCATAACTAAGTGTAGAAATTTCAATTTCCTTCTTTCCATAAACCAGGCCATGCTTAATTCGATTTAATAGATCTTTTAGCTCTGTATATGTTTTTTGATTTAAACAATCTAGTAAGAATTCCGAGTTGTTATATTGGGTTCCTCTGCAAACACGACAAAAACCAATAAGGTGATACAATTCACTATCCTTAAACCAGCTATTTAATTTCCTTTTAACATCTACTAACAATTCAAAAAACGAATTCACATTACTAAGCTGGTTCACATAATCAAATAGTGTCATGCCTTTATGAGTACGCCGATACTCTTTAAACTCTTTCTTGTTATGCAACATTGCCGAAATAGTAATTAACTCATGCATGCCATTAGAGCTCTTGTTAAAGTAAAAGCTATCAATTTCAGGCCTTCTTACCCATTGCTGAATACTCTCCCACTCCTTGCCTAAAAGCACTCTCATTTCCAATACTTCACGAAAGCGTGATGAATCCGTAACACGCTGTCGGCCTGCCCTGGTAAGAATCACTCCCTTAATCAGCTCAATTTCAGTTAACGGCACCTTATTACTATTGAGGTTACGAAACACCGTTTCACTGGGAATATGTCGTTCGACAGAATTTACGATCAGTTTTATATGCTGCGTAAGGTACTTAAAGAAATCAGATAAGTCACCTCCCTGCTCTTCAAGGAAACTGTTTATTTCACAGGCTGCTGCGTGAATATAAAAAATATCCTGACGGTTGAGGTTTTCTTCATCGTCAGCAATATACTCAACCCATGGTGTCTCTACCAAAGCTTTAAGATTATCAGGCTCGTAGATATGCTCCGCAAAGTAGGTACCACGCACCGCATAGTCCAGTTTACCTCTGGCCATATTGACGTCAGCAGAATCAGGTCCCTGTAACCGATAAGAAATGACAGAAAGCAAAATAGAAAGGGTCGTTAGCCTTTGCTGTCCATCAATCACCTCTAAGCACTTCTGATCATGGATAGGCTTAACAGTGATGTACTGGAGGTAATATTCATCCTCATGCTTCTTGTAGGAAGACCAAAGGTCATTAAGTAAAACTGTTACAGGCTCACCTGGCCCTACAGCCCATTTATAACCACGTTGATAGGCTGGAATGTGATAGTGTGTTGCTTCGTATTGAGATAGACAACCTTCCGCAGTCTTATCATTAAACACATCCGTTATGTTAAAGATAAGTTCACGCATCTAGGCTACTCCTTCGCTTTCAGTTTCTACCACCCTCGGCACCTTAATCTTTCCGGTAACGGCACTGTTGATAAGGGTGACTTTGTACTCTTTGAGATGTTCGATTTGTTGTTGTTGCAGGTTGATTGCATTGTCGATCTTATTGGATTCAACTTCTATACAATCAATAATTTCGTCCTGTTCATTTTTTGATGGGTAGCCCAATTCCATATTAAAAAACATATGTGAGTAAAATCTTAAACGTGATGAATGCAAACCTGTCGAAACTTTATTGTAGTGCTCGATATATCCTGTGGTCTTTAACAAATACTCAAGAAATTTTGAATTAAAAGTATTAGTTATTAACTGTCGAAAAATACCATAAGATGAGCTTACTATTCCCGGTCTATCAGCAACACCTAACGCCCCCATCCATGCCCACATAATATTGAAGACAAGGTCATTTTTCTGGCATGTTTTTGAACCTGAGTAATCTTCAGCCATGAACATATACACATTCCTTTCTGAGCGAGGAGTAACACCTGTCATATGTGAAACTGAAAGTAATTCTTCCTCACCCGCAACTGATCGTTCATCCACCTCTGTGAACAAATACTTAGCCCTCTTCACATTCCAATGCACCGGTATCTCCCCAATCCAATCCACGCAGGAGTCGCGCATATGCGCATCGGGATTGAGACCACGGGTGACGGTGTTTTGAATGAGAATCTGCTTGCGTTCTTTGAGGAGAATGATCTGTTGTTCTTTGGTTGTCACGGCTTGGTCGATTTTTTTGGTTTTTTTATCTAGGAAGGTGACGATAGCGGATTGCTCATCGTACCCAACATCAAAAACCGGTAACCTCTTAAAATCCAAGAAACTCAAGTTCTGACGCAAGCCACTACCAAACTTATAGAGAACCTTCGTTGTATCTATAGAATGCAAGTAATAATGCCAATACTTTGAACACTGACCTTTCTTGACCTTTAAATTTATATAGGCACTAGTAATAATCCCTGTATCTTTTGCCAACCCTGTCCGCAGACTAGTCTTATCATTCTGAAGATCAGTGCAACGAATAATAATGTCGCCAGGCTCAACCAATTGATACGTTTCAAACGATTCAGGAACCAACCCAACAAGTTTCTCAGGTGGTTTTATAACAATATTTCCATAACTAAGAGAAAGAACCTGGCTTTCCTTCATTCCCTTGTTATCACGCTTGTTTTCAGAGAATACCGTTAAACCCGGATTAATATTCCAATGTTCAGGAACATCCCCCAACCACACAACACCAGAATCTTTATAGGCTTCGTACTTCGGCACAGAATTTAACTGCTCACTCATGCCCCACCCTCGCAACATCCTCAACACTGACACCCAGAACATCAGCAATCAACCCCTCAGCCTGCTGTTCCAATTTAATAATGTCGTTGGCCACTTCGTCCATGCTACGTAGTGGCTTGTGTTGGTAGAAGTGTTTGTTAAAGCCAATCTCGTAGCCGATTTTTGTACTATCCAGATTTATCCACGCCTCATCTACATGGGGTTTAACCTCAGCGAGAAAGTAGCGATGGATGTTGTCCTTTAGCGGGACTGATTCGCTGTCACGCAGATCTGAATTTGGCCCATAGGTGATATATTCATCCTTTTTGCCGCTGGCATAAAAACCAAAATCTGACAGTTGCGACTTTTCGCAACCGAGATGCTGTAAAAATTCATCCAGTTTATCGCCGCTGAGCCTTTGTTTTTTCTTAACCACTTTTTCGGCCGTCTCGTCATACCAACTGACGGCATTTAAAATGACTTTCTTTTCCTGAGTCGATACTAATAGATGCTTATTTTTACCCAGCTCTTTAATTACAGCAGATACTTCATCACTGAATTTATTAAAGTCACTGTATAACGCATCGCCTACTTTTTCCATAATGGCTTGCGCAGCAGTAACGATTTTCTGGTGTTTTTGCCAGAGTTTTGAATCCAGCAGTTTTTTACGTGCTTTGTTGTTAAGTTCAATCTCGTTTTCTTCACACCATTTGAGTATGGTTTTTTCAGCGGCTTTTAAGGTGTCTGTTTTATAAATAGCATCGCCATATTGTTTGCGCGCCCACTGCATAGGTTCATACAAACCTTTATCAAAACGCAGGGCTTCGATACGTTCGACACTGAACTGTGCTTTGCGTCGATCAGGTCGTTCGATATTCACTTTGTAGTAGCCGAAATCACTATTATCAAAAACTTGAGCAGCAATACCTGTTGCTTCCACCTGTCGCTCTTTGGTGGTCATTTTCAGATAAGTTTGAGAGATCTCTTTAATATGCTTCGGGGAAAATTCGCAGTTTTTATTGCCGAGGTTTTTACGCAATTTTTTATAAAGCTGGCTGGCATCAATGAGCTGTACTTTATTCTTGCGTTTCTTAGGTTTGTTGTTAGTGAGCAACCAGATATAGGTAGTAATGCCGGTGTTATAAAACAGGTTATTAGGTAACTGAATAATCGCTTCCAGCATATCGTTCTCGATAACATGTCTACGGATGTTGCTTTCGCCACCACCGGCATCACCAGTGAACAGGCTGGAGCCATTATGCACCGAGGCTATACGTGAGCCACTGGGACTGTTAGCCAGGCCCTTCATCTTGCTGACCATCTCCATGAGAAACAGGAGCTGGCCATCGCTAGAGCGTGGGGTGGCGTCTACGGTCTGCTCATTGCCCCAATAATCCTTAAGTCTGACCTGAAAGCGTGAATCGATAACATCAGAACCCTCTTTGATATATTTCTGCTCACTTGCCCAGCTTTTACCATAAGGGGGGTTTGATAGCATGAAGTCAAAACGATCACTGGAAAATTCATCGGTAGACAAGGTTGAACCACAGCGAATATTGGCTGGGTCATTACCTTTGATCATCATGTCTGACTTACAGATAGCATAGGTTTCATCGTTAATCTCTTTTCCATAGAGATAAACATCGCCCTTCGCCCTGATATTACCGTCTTCATTCTTGATGAAGTCCTGTGATTCGGTAAGCATGCCGCCTGATCCGCAAGCTGGGTCATAAATAGTCATCACCGGTGGCATGTTATCCTGAATGGGATCAAATACCAGATGAGTCATTAACTCTATTACTTCCCTTGGTGTGAAATGCTCCCCTGCCTCTTCATTGTTTTCTTCATTAAACTTGCGGATCAGCTCTTCAAACACATAACCCATACCCAGGTTGGTGAGTGCTGGCTGTTTGTTACCATCTGGATCTTCACGATCAAATGGCGTGAGATTAATGTAAGGTGAGGTGAATTTTTCTAGCACGTCGAGCAATACATCCTTACTCGCCATATGCCGCACCTGGCTCTTGAGCTTGAACTTTTCAATAATCTCCGTGACATTTGCACTGAAGCCATTGAGGTATTCTTCTACATTAGCAAGCAGGATTTGCTGGTTGTTAGTTGCTGTTTCAAACAGTTTTTTCATGGTCCACTTGCTAGTATTATAAAACACATAACCAGAAGCATCTTTTAAAGGGTGATCATCTAACTCCGTTAGCCCCATTTCATTTTGTTGATATTTAAATTCTTCAAGAACTTTATCTTTATTAGGCTCAAGCAATGTATCTAAGCGTCGTAATACAACCATAGGCAGAATGACATCACGATATTTACCACGGACATATACATCTCGTAGGCAGTCATCGGCGATAGACCATATAAATGAAACCAGTTTATTGTGTACAGAATGATCCAAGCGTTACCCCATTAATATTAAAATGCGTTGTATGTTTATAAGTAGAATAAGACTATCCAGTCTGTTTTCTTTTTTCCCTGATTTGTCTGCCCGCCTCTTGTAATGCTTTTGCAGCCTTTTGTACTAGTGGATCTCGGCTATCGATCTCTCGTCTTTTATTAATTTCTTCTGAGTTAGTGCATAGCTCGTTTGGATTTGAGGCTTCATTGCCTTCCCAGTCGTAATGTTTTCCATCCTTGTATGGCATTACTTCTCCTCACCCTCGATATATTCAAACAAATCACCCACCCCACAATTAAACAGCTCGCATAGCTTTTCAACCGCCTTAAGGTCTACCCGAGTAGCTGTTTCTTTATATAGAGAGGTGATGGTTGAGCGGTTTAACTCTGTTTCAGATGCCACATCAGCAACCTTCATCTTGGCTTGGCCCATATATGTAGAAAGATGGCATTTAATCATCGGCTGACCCCTAAATACTTAATTGTATAGCATTTTGTTAAATAGAATAACATTATTGCTTGACGAATAGCATTTTATTCATTAGAATGCTATTCAGAATCACATTTTGTCAAAAAGGAAGTAATTATGCCAAATACAATAACACACATTATGAGTATTGATAACTCCATATTCGATGATTTCTGCGTGTCTCTATCTGGCTCTTTTTTCCTTATGACTCTCCTGATTCTTCAAATCTTTAACAACAACACAGGAGATTAATTATGAACCTGACTTATCTTACTACCCAGGAACTAGCAGAAAAAATTAAATACAACGCACGTACTATTCGTACCCGCCTGAAAGACTCCGTTCTGTTTGAAGGCCGTCATTACATCCGCCCCTTTGGTGGCAGAAAGACCCTGTACATCTGGGAGCATGTAGAAGAAGACATGGCCATGACTAGCATCTCTAGTGATTTTGCCATCCCTATGGCAGGTGGAGGTGTGTGCAATGGTTAAAATTCGCGTCAGAAAAGAAACAGGCAACCTGCTGTTTGATTTTAACTTTCAGAGTACCCGCTGTAGAGAACAAACCGCATTGCCTGATACCAAGGAAAACCGTTTAAAGCTGGAAGCAGTTGCTAAGAAGATGGACGCTGCAATCACCTTAGGGCAGTTCAATTACGCTGACTATTTCCCACAAAGCAAAATGGTTGAGAAGTTTTCTAAACGTGCTGAGCATGTAAGTGCTTTGTTATCCAATAGGAATAACTTACCAACGGTTAAAGACTTTAAAGAGCTTTGGTTTGATGAGATGTTACCCACTTGGCGTGCCAGCTATGTAAATAGCATCGTATCCATTTTTAATGGTCACGTTCTTCCAGAGTTTGGAAATAAAGTAGTCAGCAGCATCACTAAAGCAGACATTTTACAGTTTCGGGCAAAACTCGCCAAAGCATCCCCCGAAACCGGTAAACAAAGAACTGCCACCACCGTCAATAAAACCCTAAAGGTTTTCAGACTGA
>Ga0316208_1000886_pt1 | contig 31913 bp, 33 predicted proteins | sample 3monopyrite_MG_FD_204944 | JGI IMG/M metagenome (GOLD analysis project Ga0316208, IMG submission 204944) | Microbial mat bacterial communities from mineral coupon in-situ incubated in ocean water Damariscotta River, Maine, United States -... | ecosystem: Environmental > Aquatic > Marine >...
CCTTACCAGATCCTGAATTATATTGGGGAGGTGCTAAGTCTGGAACAAAAGCGAATAAGAGAAGTACTAAGCTATTTGCTAAGTACCCACCGGAAATTCCATTAAATGCAACATTTAAGGTTGTAGGATGGGAATGTACAATCCCTGGAGCTCCTGGTAGACCACCATCAGGATCAGGTAGTAACATTTCTGGTGCTTCTTCGTTAATATTACAGGCACGACCTGGAATGACAGTAAGTTTTATTGCTACGGTAATTGGTCCCGACGGTATTCGTAGAAAGAAAGCTGGTGCTTTCAAAATTTAAAATTTAAGGATTATGAGAAGTTTAATTTATTCAATAGTTACAGTTGCATTTTTCGGAATGTCAACAGTAGTTGCTCAACCAGAAGGAATTAATGGTGGGCCCGTTAATGTTCCTACAGAAGGAATTATTGATGGGGTGTTCATTCAAGAACATATCCCAACCAAAAGAATGATACCTTATGAGTACGTGAGAGAGGCAGATGCGATCTGGAGTAGAAGAGTATTTGAATACATTGACTTACGTGAAAAAATCAACCATACACTGTACTATCCGTTAGATGAAATTACTACAGCTGGTACGTGGGTGAAAAATGCAACAAGATGGAGTCTTTGGACCGTTATCAGACAGCATATTATGAATGGTGATTTGCGTGTGTTTCGCCCCTATAATCCTTTAAATCAATTTGGTGAATTGGATGGTTACCAATTAAAGTATCCTGTTGATCCTGAGCCAGGGTTGAGTTATTTTACTGATTCTAATTACCGTGAGGAGATGGTCTATTTATTAGGATATTTAGGTCCTCAGAGTGACATAGCAGAGGTAGATGATGATGGTTATGAAATTATTATCACTTTACCAGATGGCTCTACTACTTTTAAATATCCTGCTCCAGATACTATTTGGTACACATCTAAGGATATTGTTCAATACAGAATCAAAGAAGATTGGTTTTTCGACAAGGAAAGATCAGTACTTGATGTGAGAATATTGGCATTAGCCCCTGTAGTTTACATGTATGAAGAAGATGCGCAAGGCAATAAAAGTATCACGGGAATGAAGGAAACGTTTTGGTTGTACTTCCCACATTGTCGTTTTGTATTCAATAACTATTTTGTTTACAATCCGTCAAATGATGCACAATGGATGAGTTTTGATGATTTATTTTGGAAACGTAGATTTAACTCTGTTATTTACAAAGAGAGTAACGTCTATGACAGAAAAATTGAATCCTATCAAGCTGGTGCTGACGCTTTGTTTGAATCGCAAGAAATTAGAAACGAAATTAGAAATATTGAACACAATGTTTGGTCATTCTAATTGAACGATAATTTTAAAAAAAAGCTCTTCGCAGAAATGCGAGGAGCTTTTTTTTTACTCATTACACTAACAGACATCTACTTCTCTTACTATTTAGTTACTTCTTCATCATCTTGCATTCTCTTTCTATAAACCAATTAAAACTTGAATTATGGCAGGAGGAAAAGAAACACCAAGACAAAAAATGATAGGTATGATGTACCTAGTTTTAACAGCATTACTTGCATTAAACGTATCAAAGTCCATTTTGGATGCATTTGTATCTATAGAAGAGAACATGCAAACATCGAATTTGGCGCAACTCTATCGTGGAGACGAAAAGAAGGGAGAATTGTCCGAAGTTGCGACTGATAATTCCAATAAACAAAGAGCTGAAAAGGCAAAACTATTAGTTCTGGCTGTAAAGGACATTGATAAAATGACTTCGGACCGAATTAAAATGATTGATGATTTAAAACTTCTTATACTAAAGAATATAGGCGAAGATATTCAGAGTGTGGGTAAAGAAACTTCTGTAATTATGGATTTAGCAAAAGAGAATGGAATCAAACCTATACGCATGAACTTGATGCAAGTCAATAGCAAAGATAAGTTTGATGATCCCATGAGAATAATGTTGGGAGATAACACAGACATTAAAAATCCCCTCGGTAAAGGATTAGAATTGTGGAAATCAATTAATAATTATCGTCTTGAATTGACGCAAAAAATAGCTTCCACACAAGTTGTATATGGAAAAAATGATGTAGCTAAATACGACAAGAGATTTGATTTTATCACTAAAAACTTCAATCAATTTAAGAATCAAGACGAGCTCAATACCTTTTTAAGGGGAGAAATAGAAAATAACACTGTTCATCCAGACGACGTCGAGGATATCATTGAAGTGTACAGTATTTTATCCAAAAATGAGTTTTCAAATGTGAATGGAACAGACAATGTTCATTGGTTAGGCAAAACATTTGACCACTCTCCGGCGGTAGCAGCAATTGCTTCACTTACTGCACTACAAAATGATATATTGGCTGCTCGTTCACAGGCGGTCACTTTAATTAGAAACCGTGTAACTGGAGGGGAATATTCTTTCAATAAAGTAATTCCCTTGGCTTATGGACCTGTAGTAGCAAATGTTGGTGATGATGTGACTTTAAAAGTGATGATGGCCGCTTATGATAGTGATAAGCAACCTCGAGTTACTGTTAATAGGGAGGATGCAGATATTAAAATTTCAGAGGGACAAGGCGTTATCAAACTTAAAGCTGGAGGAAATTCAATATCTCTTTCAGGTACAATAGCCGTGCAAAAAAAAACTGGGCAATGGAAAGAAGAAAAATGGGCGCATGAAATTGTCATTATGAAACCTTCTGGTTCTATTGAGCTACCGGATATGAATACCTTGTACAGAGGGCTGGATAATAAAGTTCAAGCTACAGCGTCCGGCTATGACAAAACGGAGTTACAAGGGAGCGGTATCACAAAAACAAAAACGACAGAGGGCTGGAATGTAACTCCGCAAGGTCGTTCAAATTCTGCTTCGTTGCAAGTAGTCGGTATTAATTCTGCCACTGGAGAAAGAAAAGTGTTGAAAATGATTACCTATAAAGTTAGAAATTTGCCAAAGCCATCCATTTTTTGGGGAGGTGCGGATGAAAATTCTCGGGTAAATCCAAGAGCTCCACGTTTATTCGTGAAATATCCACCAGAAATACCGCTGAATGCAGACTTTTCAATTATTTCTTGGGAATGTGATATTTCTGGAGCACCAGGAAGAAAGCCTAGCGGAACTGGAAACAATATATCCTCTGCTTTGCCACTTATACAAACGGCAACAAGAGGCACAACTGTTACTTTTAGATGTGTTGTTAAATATCCGGGAAATAGAACGGGAAGAGTAAACGCTTCATTCAAACTCTAAATGGCGATTATTGTAATTACAAATTGTTAATTTCATATAGATAATTGATAATTGTCTATCTTTGCGGAATGATTAATTTAGAACAACTCGGTGTACACCTCCCTCAAGGCTATCTTTTTAAGGATATTAGCCTTCAGATTAACAAAGGAGATAAGATTGGATTAGTGGGGAAGAATGGAGCTGGTAAATCGACATTGTTAAAATTGATTGCTCGAGTTGATTCTCCATCTGAAGGGAAAATTCACCAACCTTCTAACACAACAATCGGCTATCTTTCTCAAGATATTAAGATTGATACAACTCAGTCTGTTTTTGATTTTCTGAATACATCAAATAAACTGCTGACAAAAATCAATACTAGAATTGACGAGATTAATGTTGAGTTAGTTGAAAGAACGGATTATGAGTCAGACAGTTATTTGGCCATGTTGGACGAATTGGCAGAATTGAATCATGAATTCACCATTAATGAAGGTTTTCTTTGGGAAGAGAAAATAACAAATACATTGAAGGGGCTAGGATTCAACGATAAAGAGCTTTCGATGAGTTTACAAACATTTTCTGGTGGCTGGAAAATGCGTGCAGAATTGGCTAGAATTCTTGTAAACAACCCGGATATTGTTCTTTTGGATGAACCTACGAATCACCTAGATATCATTTCTATCAGTTGGCTAGAAAATTATCTTAAAACCTTTGAAGGAGCAGTGATTGTTATTTCTCACGATCGTTTATTTTTAGATAATGTAACAAAAAGAACGCTTGAAATTTCTCAGAAAAAGGTGTTAGATTTTGCTTATTCGTATTCTAAATACAAAGAAGTTCGAGCAGAAGAATTGGAAAGATTGTCTGGAGCAGCAAAACAACAGGTCAAGGATATTAAGCATACAGAAGAATTAATCAATAAGTTTAGAGCAAAAAAGAACAAGGCTGCTTTTGCCCAGTCATTGATTAAGAAATTGGAAAAGACAGAACGAATAGAAGTTGACAATGATTCTGTTGTTGGAATGAAAATCAATTTTCCATTAAGCGTTCATCCTGGGAAATGGGTATTGGACATGAAAAACATGGGCAAGACCTATGGAGATAAAATGCTTTATACAGGGGTCAATTTAACCGTTGGTCGAGGAGAGAAAATTGCCCTGCTAGGTGCTAATGGAACAGGTAAATCAACACTTTTGAAACAAGTGATGGGGGAAATAGAAGGCGAAGGAACTGTCAAATATGGACACAACGTTAACGTTGCCTATTTTGCTCAAGATCAGGCTGAATCATTAGATATTAATAAAACCGTTTACGATACGGTTGATGTTATTGCAAAAGGTGATATTCGAAAGGATTTAAGAAAAGTTTTGGGCGCATTTTTATTTAGAGGAGAGGATGTAGATAAAAAAGTAGCTGTTTTGTCCGGTGGAGAAAGAACACGTTTGGCCTTATGTCAATTGCTATTGAGTCCTTCTAATTTTCTAATTTTAGATGAGCCAACTAATCATTTGGACATTCAGAGTAAGGAAGTGTTGAAAAGTGCTTTGAAAAATTACGAAGGAACATTCGTTGTCGTTTCTCACGATAGAGAATTTTTAGAAGGATTAACCAACAGAATCTGGGATATTGAGAACCAATCGTTAAAAATTCATCATTTTGGCGTTCAAGATTTCTTAAAAAGAAAAATGGAGCTTCTTCAACCCATTTCTTCAAAGAAAAAAGAGAAGAAATCAATGAAAATCGAAAAACCTCAAAAAGAATCGCTAGAGAATCAACTTTCATACAACGATAAAAAAGAATTGAAACGTCAAAAAAATAAGTGGCGCAACCAGGTCAATTCATCAGAGAAAAAAATTGAAGAATTAGAATTGAAAATCAAAGAAATGGACTCAGTAATGGCAACCTTGGATTATTCTAATGAAGCCAAAGCGTCTCGCTCGCTCAAAGAGTACGAAGAATTAAAAAACAACTTAGACGAACAAATGAAACTTTGGGAAGAAGCAACGGAAGAATTGGATAAGGTTTAGATTCGCTCATGAAGATTCGCTGCGCTCTTAGACTTAGTCTTGGCTTATTAAATAGTTGTGCTCTTCTTCATTAAGATCCTTTGTACTAAGAAAATAAAAGAAAAACTTCAGTCCAAAATTAAACTAAGTCTAAGAGCATAGCGTTCTAAATCCCGAAGGGCGTATCTAACAGTTCACGCAGTGAACGAATCTAACAGAGCGAAGCGAGTCTAAATTAAATCACTTCCTCTTATGTCTTGCAATTCTTTTGTTTCGTTTCGTATTTTTTTTAATCGATTTGTGCGTTTCTTTTGATTGCGCTTTCCAATAGACTTTATAGGCTTTTTTCTTCGCTTTTCGTGCTTCTCTATTAGACTTTTTTGCTTTTTTCGCCATTAATTTCTCTGCTTCTTCAACTGATTCGGGGTTTTTATCTGGGCGAGTACTGCCACAGCTTGAAATATTCAGTGCAGACAACAATAAAAAGATGTGAAAAATCGTTTTAATCTTCATAACTTTGCTTATCTTATAAACGCAATGAAAGTACAATTTATTTTTCTTCTAATTATCGGTTTGCTTTTTTCTTCGTGTAATAAGAATAAGAAACATCCTGTTCCAAGTTATCCCCTTGATTTAACGATTAATATCACGTTGCCTAGTTATTCTAATTTATTAGGTGTTAGTGGTTGGGCTTATGTCAACGGAGGCTCCAAAGGGATTATTGTTTATCGCAGGGGTTTAGACGAATTTATCGCTTTTGATAGACATTCTCCGGCTGACGCGAATGGTGATTGCGCTACAGCTCTTTATCCTGATACAAATAATTATCTACAGCTCAACGATGATTGCAATTCCGCTACATTCTCATTATACGACGGTTCACCGTTATCTGGCTCTGATTTTGGACTTCGCCAATATCAAACACAATGGAGTGGGAACGAATCACTTCGTATTTTTAATTGAATACCTATCTTTGTACTAATTATTAGAAAATGCAAGACGTTAAGGTTACTATAATCGACAGAAAGGGAAAGTCACATAACTTGAAAGCCCCTACAGATATGAACATGAATGTGATGGAGCTTTGCAAGGCTTATGAACTTCCCGTGATTGGGGAATGTGGTGGAATGGCCATGTGCGCTACTTGTCAATGTTATTTAGAGTCTGAAACAAATCTTCCAGCACAAAGTGATGATGAGTTGGACATGCTAGATCAAGCTTTTCATGTTGAAGATAACAGTCGTCTGGGCTGTCAAATTCAAATTACAGATGAGATTGATGAAATTGTATTGAGATTGGCTCCGGAGTAGAGAGTTTTAATTCATCAAACCACTAATAGAACTCCTCTGGAATTTCACAAACCGGTATAGCAATCATTTTGTGCTTATTTGCTTGATTGAGTGTTCTATAAATTGATAAAACCTCCTTCTGACGTTCTGACAGATTGTTTTCTTGCCCATTAAAATCCATTGCCCATTCTAGCTCAGGATAACTCGCTCCAATTTGATCTTCATCACTCCGCTCATCTTCCCATAATCCATCTGTAGGCTTTGCTACAACAATTTCATCGATGACTCCAACTTCTCTTGCTAAATGCCATACTTGCGTTTTGGTTAAATCAGCAATCGGACTTAAATCAACACCGCCATCTCCATATTTAGTATAGAAACCAATTCCAAAATCTTCTACTTTATTTCCTGTACCTGCAACTAGACAAGAGTTCGCTTGACCGATAGCATAAAGAGTAGTCATTCTTAACCGTGATCGAGAATTTGCCATCGCCAAATGCTGTTCTTTTAAGTCAAAAGGCATATTCTTTTCAAAAGAAGTGAACGTATCTGTTAGGTTGATATCGTATGAACTAACATTGCTAAATCTTGTTTCAAGGTCATTAATATGATTGTTAGCACGAGAATATTCTGCCTGAGTTTGACGAATAGGCATGCTTAAAAGAATAACTTTTCTCCCTGTCATGGCACACAAAATGGAGGTTAATGCAGAATCAACACCTCCGGAAATACCAATAATGAAACCAGCAGTTCCAACCTTAGAACAATAATCATCAAGCCATGAAACGACATGCCGTGCTACATTTTTTGCTTGCACAATGCTTAAAATAAAATAGACAATTTAAACTGAATTTGACTTTGATTAACAGAGTTGTTAAAGAAAGTAGGAGTTAAACCTACATCGTCTGTGGTAAATAAAGAACGATTATCTTCATTTCTGTCCCAGTAGATATCAAGAAAACCATAATAGTATCCTATTTCTGCCACAAGAGACGTGGAACCAGTAAAATTCCATTCTGCACCACCCGCTAAACCAACTGATGATTTAAAAAAGTCCATATCCGATTTACTATATTGCATATTATCATTAGCTCCAGTAGTTGTAGGTTCAAGAACTGGGTTTATATCCAAAGGATAATTGGCACCTTGATCGAAGGTTTTGTTAGACAGCAAAAAGCTATTTCTTAATCCAAATTTCCCAAAATATCGGAAATACCCAATGAATTTTGTTCTAAATAAGGCCATAACAGGAATGGTTAAATAAATTGGCTTTTGCTTTCTAGCAGTTAATTGATACAATTCAGCATTAGGATCACTCACCGTCTCTGTTTTTGAAAGTATCGTATTGTCATTATAATAATAGTAAACTGGGCTCTCTCCCTGTTTGTATTTAAGTGTTTCAAAATCAAATTCAACTCCGAAGGTAAGTCCAACAGTTTCGTTAAAGGTAAAATTCATGTTAGCACCTATCGTCATTAAAGAACCAATACCATCAGCCGCTAATTTCTTAGTGCCCATTTTTTGGACGTTCATTCCTGCTCCGAAAACCAAACCTGCTTGGACTTTTTTGTCAGCTGCTTCTTGCGCAAATAATGTTCCGAATAATCCTATAAATGTTAACCCTAGTAATGCTTTCTTCATTTTTTCTATTTATTGATGATTTCTACTACTCAAATTGTATGTTTTGAGTACATTTGAATACGAAATTAAAGAAATTTAATGACTATAAAAAATACATTTTCATTTGTTATGTTATTTGCGCTGATTACTGCTTGTACAAATAACCCGCTAATTATTGACACGAGCAATTCTCAAGTTAAATTGTCCTTCGAAAACGTCGATGAAACACTCTATTACACGGATTCTTTGGAATTGATGAAAAAACATCATTACTACAAAAATGAGTTAAAAAATATCTATGATTATGAGATTGGGCATGTTCTCCGAATCGGACAAGTAGAAGATTCTGCCTTTTATAATAGTATTATTTTGTTTCGAGAAGATACTTCCATTCAGACGTTAGAAAGGAGAATTAAAACAATTTTCCCATTGTTAAAAGAGAAGGAAGACGTTATTAATGAGGGTTTTTCTCACCTAAAATTCTATTTTAATAATGGCAAACAGCCTAACAAAATCGCTTATTTGAATGCATTATTTACATCAGCTATTTTCTGTACAGAAGATGAAATTGGGATAGGAATGGAGTGGTACTTAGGTGATACAACGGATGTTGTCCAACAATTAAACCCACAATATTATTATGATTGGATGAAAGAGGCAATGAATATTCGATTTTACGAAAGGGATGTTCTTACTGGATGGATAGAAACGCATTACGTTGACCCTGTCAAAGGAAATTTAGCTGAAAACATGGTTCGATGGGGGAAGGTTTTGTATCTAGTTGAAGCAGCATTTCCTGAAATAGATCCTTCCATTATTCTGCGCTATTCAAAAGAGGACTACAACTGGGCATTAAACAATGAGGAGTCTTTTTGGAAATATTTAGTTGATGAAAAATTGTTGTTCAAGATTGATGAAAGAACAACACGAAATATGATTAGTGAAGGACCCTTTACTCCAGGGTTACCTAACCAGGAAGCACCTGATAGATTTGGTCAATTTCTGGGGTGGAGAATGATTCATCAATATATGAAAAAGAATGATGTGTCCGTTGCTGAAATAGTAGTGGCTGATTACAGTGAAATCATACAAGATTATGAAGTGGAGTAGTTGGAAGCCCAATGAGAGAATATTTTAATGTATGCTTATAGTAGGTTAACTTTGTTAGCAAACAGTCTTTTCAATTAAAACATTGGCTTTCTAGCACCAATCAGCGTCATAAAAGCTTTTAAAGCTTCAGTGGTTGTAATGTATCAACTTGTAAAGTCCGCTACTTCTAAAGAAGCAAATAATAGATTTGTTTGTACAGCAAGCCCCAAATACGATTTTTTTTAGTAAAATGTATCGTTGTGACAGAAGCGGATGAATCTCTATATCGGTTAGAAGTAATATCAGATGCAAAACTTTCTAATAACACAGATGAATTAAATAGATTAACAAAAGAAGTCGTGGAAATAACTAAAATAATATCAAAAGCAAAGAATGTTGTTTCAAAGAATAGATAAATGATATAAACCCTTATTTTTACAGCAACTAGATGATACAATAATCTACTTAAAAATAGTAAAACAACAGTACATCAGAACATTATAAAATGGAAGATAAAATAACAAAAACTTCGAAAATTGAAATCAACGTTGGCTTGAACGATAACAACCTACCCATTGCGATGAAGTGGAGTGCAGATGATGGAGGAGTTGAAAATGCCGCCACAAAAGCAATGCTTCTTTCTTTGTGGGACTCTTCAGCTAATAACACAATGAAAATTGATCTTTGGACAAAAGATATGTCCGTTGAAGAAATGAAACAGTTTTTTCATCAAACATTACTAACGCTGTCTGATTCCTTCGAGAAAGCAACAGGTGAGAGAAATATTTGCGAAGATTTAAGGGATTATTGCCATCATTTTGCAGATAAGATGAATATTTTACCTGAGGAATAAGTATGATTGCAGGAAACATTCGTAAAATGACAGTGCAATTGGAAGATGAAGTGAAATATACGCTCAATCTTTCTGAAGAAATTTGCATGAACGAATACATGGGGAAGGAAATTCGGCTTGAATGGAACGGTATTATTAATTGTTCCGCTTGTAAAAAAGTAACCAAAAAATCGTTTGGCCAAGGGTTCTGCTATTCTTGTTTTATGAATGCTCCTCAGTCAGCTGAATGTATTCTTCGACCTGAATTATGTCGTGCCCACCTGGGTGAAGGACGTGACCCTGAATGGGAGGAAAAGCATCACAATAAACCTCACATCGTGTACTTGGCAAAATCGAGTACTGTTAAAGTTGGAATAACGCGAGGAGACCAAATTCCTACACGTTGGATAGATCAAGGAGCGAGTGCAGCAATTCGTTTATCGGAGACTCCAAATAGATATGAAGCGGGAAGGTTGGAGGTAGCTCTTAAAGAATTTTTTACCGATAAAACGAATTGGCGAAAAATGTTGCAAAATGACATTGATGAAAGCATCGATTTGGAAGATGAAAAATGGGCGTTAGAAGAGCATTTACCAGCTGATATTATGAACTTATTCTCCGAGAATGATGAAATTATAGAAATAAACTATCCGGTTTTAGAATTTCCTAAGAAGGTAAAAAGTCGTTCTTTTGATAAGACTCCAATTGTTGAAGGAAAATTAATGGGGATCAAAGGTCAGTATCTTCTTTTTGAAAATGGAGAAGTGTTCAATATTAGAAAACATACAAGTTATTTCTTGTCTTTTCATCAAAAATAATTGATAAGATGGTGAAGAAAAAACAGAATAGATATAAGACTTTTATTATTTAATCGTTCGTAATTTCGCCGGTAAATGTTGATAGTTTTAAATAAGTAGAAATGGGAAAAGATAAGTTAAGAAGATTTGCTGCCGTTAAGGAGTTCGATAACTTTTATGAACCAATAATCAAGGAACCATTCCCAATGAAAGGGAAGTGGAGAGAAGAACACTTTAAGAATGACAATCCTATTGTTTTAGAGTTGGGGTGCGGCAAGGGAGAATATTCTGTCGGTTTAGCTAAGCATTTCCCAAATAAGAATTTTGTTGGGGTTGATATCAAAGGAGCGAGAATGTTTATAGGTGCAGAACAAGCATTGAATGACCATCTTAATAATGTGGCATTCTTAAGAATGAAGATTGATTTCATTGATGATTATTTCTCCAAAAACGAAGTGGACGAAATTTGGTTGACCTTCTCTGATCCACAACCCAAAAAAGTGAACAAACGCTTGTCTTCTCCACCTTTTATTAAACGCTATCGAAATATTTTAAAGCCTGGAGGAATTATTCACATGAAAACAGACAGTGATTTGTTGTTCGAATACACAGAAGAACAAATTAAAGAACACAACTACGAATTACTCGAATTGACATGGGATTTATACGGAGAATTGCCCGAAAAAATTGACCCTATCACAAGAGACATATTTCACATCAAAACGCATTACGAGAGGTTGTTTACTTCAAAAGGAAGCGTAATTAAGTATTGTAAGTTTAGGGTTAATTAATCGAGTAACTAGAGTCTAAGAGCAGACTTTATCTACTTTCAATCCGACGCTTTAATTACTTCAAGTAATGAACGTATGACATCCAATTTGGCAAAGTTTTATAAAAAAAAATCTGAACCTTCTTAAACTTCCAAATGTTTTATCGATTATAAATGGTATTGGCGGTACTTTTTGTTTTTATCACATACATCCCTTTTGGCAAGTTATCAAGGTTGATATTTTTGTTTTCACTGGAGACCGCCATTACCAGCGTCTCGGAGGTAACATCCTGAACCATTACATTGTAGATTGTTAGTTCAGATAATTCTTCTTCATTGCCCCGAATAGTGAAAATTCTATTGCTTGAATTTTCATAAATAAACACGGAAGTCATATCATCGCTCAACTGCACTGCTTCAATATTAGAATAGGAATATTGTCCATCAAAATCCACTTGCTTTAGTCGGTAATAAGAGGTGTTGAAATAGGGATTATAATCTATGATGTTATAATTGATGATTTGGGTTGAATTACCTGCTCCGTTCACCAACATTAATTCCTCCCAATTATGCATGTTCTTTGATCGTTCAATCATAAAATAATGATACAATCGTTTTTCCGGGCTCTGATTTAGAACCGAACTTAACCATTATGTCTGTTCAGGTTTGGGATCTATGGGGAAAAACAATTTCTTCGGAGCCGATTACAGTTTACAACAGATGTCCACTCGGACCGCCTAATGTAATTACAGCAAATGGAGACGTAGTTAATGACTTATTCATCATTAAAATGTCGAAGACTATGATAGAGTGAATCTTTTAATTTTTAACCGTTGGGGTATCTTAATTTACGAAATGAAGATTATGAAAACGATTGGAATGGAACGGACATGTCAGGAAACGAATTGGCAGATAGTGTTTACACTTATATGGTGACACCTGAGAGCATTAAATACATCTATGATGATGCAGATCGTTCCAAATATATCGCACACGGCTTTGTGCATATTATTCGAAATAAATAGTGAGCGGAAGCTTTTGGCTTGATTGTCTTCTCAATGAGCAGTTAATACTTATTTACTGCTCAGAAAAACTCTACAACGAGACAAGGTGAATAGCTCCTTCTAAGAACATAAAAGTTCCTCTAATGTAGCCTTCAGATTTATTCAAAGTCTTTAATTTTTCTTCAAGTTCACGGGGATAATTAAAAGTCATTTCACTAAGATAAGTACATGTCCCATCATTGTTAAAGATGAATGCACCGTTGTCATCTTTGATGTTTGGTGCAAGCTGAACCCATCCAGTTAAATGAACTTTAAAGATTGTTGAGTCAGGGGTAGCTTTTTTTGAGATTACTTTTATCAATTGATAATCAGTATCTCCTGCATCTTCCATTGGTTGAGCAAGCCTTGTTCGTTTTACTTTTAACTCATAGCTAAAGCCCCATTCAAAATCAAATTCATCGATAAATTCCACGCCTCGGTCAGAACAAGTTAAAGCTAAAAAAGTATGAAAAGCACCATTTGTTGTATGCTTATAAGGTTTAATCGTAATTGTAATTTGATCCACTTTGTCTTTTTCTTGAGTAAATGAAGTGGTGAAAAAACCTACAAATAAAAGTAATAAGATTGTTCTCATGTTGCGTTGTTTTTAATTTCATTTTGCCTAAAACTTAAACAATTACTATACCAAGTTTGGAGCATTCGATTGCTAATAATAACTGTTTAAACACTGCTATTTACGGAAGATCGTAGTTTAATAAAGAATTGGTTTGCTGTTATATCACCTATGCCACCCTCAACTTAGCCATCTTGCTTTTAGAAAATTTCGTTTTAGCATAAGTCAAAGTTACTCTAAACTCTTTCTCGTCAGATGATGGAATTTCAAACATGGCATCATTCAAGATGGCTTCGCAAATAGAACGCAAACCTCGTGCTCCTAGTTTGAATTCAACTGCTTTCTCTACAATAAAATCAAGCACTTTGCCATCAAATTTCAAGGAAACATTATCTAATTCAAATAAACGGACGTATTGTTTAATCAATGCATTTTTAGGTTCTGTTAAAATTCTGCGCAATGCTTCATCACTAAGAGGTTCCAAATACGTCAAAACAGGAAAACGACCTATTAATTCTGGAATCAATCCGAATGTTTTGATATCAGTAGGGTTGATGTATTTTAACAAGGTTTCTTTATCGATAGCAACTTCTTCATTGCTTGAAAATCCAATTGTCTGACGACTAACACGGTTTGCAATGATTCTCTCAACGCCGTCAAAAGCACCTCCACAAATAAAGAGAATATTTTTCGTATCAATCTGAATCATTTTTTGCTCAGGATGCTTACGTCCACCTTGTGGCGGAACAGAAACAACGGCACCTTCTAGTAATTTTAGCAAGGCTTGTTGTACGCCTTCTCCAGAAACATCTCTGGTTATGGATGGATTGTCACTTTTTCTGGCAATTTTATCAATTTCATCTACAAAAACGATTCCTCGTTGTGCAGAATTTGCATTAAAATCAGCCGCTTGTAGCAAACGAGATAAAATACTTTCAACATCTTCACCAACGTACCCAGCCTCTGTTAAAACAGTCGCATCAGCAATACAGAAAGGAACATTGAGCATTCTAGCAATAGTCTTCGCCAATAACGTTTTACCCGTACCTGTCCGTCCAACCATAATGACATTTGATTTTTCAATTTCAACTTCGTCTTTTTGAACCTTATGATTTAAACGTTTGTAATGATTATAAACAGCTACCGAAAGAACTTTTTTTGCATCTTCTTGACCGATAACATATTCATCCAGCTGACTTTTAATTTCGGCAGGTTTAAGAATGTTCAGTTTTTCTTCCTGCTTATCTTGTTGCACTTCTTCTTCAGCGACAATTGTGTGCGCTTGAGTTACGCAACTTTCACAGATGTGTCCAGATACACCTGCAATCAACATTCCTACTTCCTCTCTTGGTCTTCCACAAAAGGAACAACCTGCTTCTTCTTTTTTTGCCATAACTATTTGTTAAAAAAGCCCTTACCCGAATGACTTCAGATAAAGGGTTAAATTTCTATTTACAAAGGAGATTTACTTTTTGTTACGAATCAATACTTCGTCAACCATCCCATAATCCTTTGCTTCTCCAGAGGTCATCCAATAATCTCTATCAGAATCAGCCCAAACTTTATCATAATCTTGTTTAGAATGAGTGGCAATAATATCATACAACTCTTTCTTTAATTTTTGTATTTCTCTTGCCGTAATTTCAATATCAGATGCTTGACCTTGCGCTCCACCCATTGGTTGGTGAATCATTACTCTCGCATGTTTCAATGCAGATCTTTTTCCTTCTGCTCCAGCACACAACAATACGGCTCCCATAGAAGCTGCCATTCCTGTGCAAATTGTCGCTACGTCAGGAGCGATATATTGCATCGTATCATAAATCCCCAATCCTGCATAAACAGAACCTCCAGGTGAATTCAGATAAATTTGTATATCTTTTTTTGAATCGACAGATTCTAAAAACAGCAGTTGTGCATTAATCACATTTGCCATTTGGTCATTGACTCCGGTTCCTAGAAAGATAATTCGATCCATCATTAGTCGTGAGAAAACATCCATTTGAGTCATATTCATCTGACGTTCTTCAATAATATATGGAGTCAATGAAGATTCAATATAGTTCTCCATGTGCATACTACTTAACCCTAAATGTTTCGTAGCGTATTTCTTAAATTCGTTGTTGTCAAACATAAATTTCTGTATTCGTTCTTATATAACGTTAAAGATAGAAGCAAAGTTGGGATTGACAATCATTTTTTTTTAATAATCTACTTTTTTGAGACCCTTTTGTCCAGTGGAAGGAGCTTTTTTATAATTTTTGATTTTGATTTCCCATTTTTTCACTGTCCATTACTATATTTACATCAATGCAACCCAAGAATGTATCCAATAAGCGAATTCTTATCTCAGTTCTCAATTGGGGTATGGGTCACGTTTCTAGGAGTATTGGGCTAATCAATCAGTTAATATCACAAGAAAACGATATTTTTATCGCGTGCGATGAGAATCAAAAGAATATTTTTAAAGAATATTTCCCAACTGAAAACTACATTTCTCATGATGGATACCCTTTTCACTTCAGTGGGAAGGGGAATTTTGCACTTGATTTATTAAAATCTTCTAAAGGTCTTTCTTCCAGAATGAAAATGGAGTATTCTCAAGTAGCAAAATATATTGAAGAACATCAAATTAATCTTGTTTTATCAGATCACCGTTATGGATTTCGAAGTGATAAGGTTCCATCTATTTTTATCACTCATCAATTAAATTTACCAGTGAAATGGTATCAATCAATGATTCAAAAGCGACATGTGAAGTTGATGAAACGATTTTCTGAAGTTTGGATACTAGACTATAGTGATAATCGCTTAGCGGGTAAATTATCAAAGAAAATCGAAGGAGTTAACGCAAGTTATGTTGGACCTTACTCTCGATTTATGCTCTATGATTTAAAGGAAAAAGACACTGACTCAATTTTAATTACATCCGGTCCTCTTGTTTATGCTCAGCAGTTCCTAAACGAGCAGTTAAAAAATGAGCTTAAGAAGAAATTTAAAGTAATTGCCCCTCCGGAAACAACTATTGCAGAAGAAATTCAACGACTTTCAAACAATTGGAAAACGCAGGATAAAGAATTGTTGACTTGTAAAAAAATCATTTCTCGTTCAGGATATTCTAGCGTTATGGATGTTCATTTTCTTCAATGTGAGTTCCAATTCTATCCCACTAAAGGTCAGGCAGAGCAGGAATACCTCGATTATTTACATAAAAAAAAGACCCTGTTATAAAAAAAGATCTTTTTCTGTAGTGTAGATTATTTAATGCCTAGTATTTATAATATTTTTTACTAGAACCATCTTCAAATACATGTATTTGTATTCCTGGTGTGTCTGCATTAATTTCTTGGCCTAGAACATTCACAATTTTCACTAGGTTAGCGGTGCTAAATCTTGAGTTGTCTATATAAATATATTTATTGTAAAGCGTATTACTACCATTCAAATCAAACTGATTTAATCGATAGTAGTTAATAACTCTACCATACGTTTTATCTACAAATGAATAATCTGTTCTGTTTGTACTATTGCCGACAGAATTTTCATAGTGGATATTTTCCCAATTTTTTCCATCGGTACTTCTTTCAACAATGAAGTGAGAAGCATCTCTTTCTGAGTCAGTAGTCCATTTTATGAGATTTCCTGTGCTAATGTTCTTGCCTGAAAAGGCAGAAAGTTCAACTGGCAGAACTGTTACTGGGCAATTCGAAGTAGTTGTGTCACGCATTGCTCTTAACCAAGCTAAGTTTGCAGCGTTATTAGGAAGTCCTGGAGTTTCATTTGCAGGAGCATTCCCGCTAGACCATTGAGCTATATCTCTAAAGTCTCCAGTATTGAACCAGCCAACTATTCCACTACCACTGCCAGTAAAAAGTTTAGTATTGTCTGGACCACCAGACATTTCAGCACCACCATAAGAAATCCCATGAAAGTAGTCACCGTTTGGAGAACGAACTTGAATTGCATCGCCAGAATTTCTAATTCCTAAAGGGCTCCATGCTCCACCACTTGCATAGGTACAAGGTATATAAACCGAGTCAGGACTGGTCGGTGTAGGAAAAGCAGTACAGGATTCAAAAAGTGTACTCGTGTGTGGTACAACGTATAATGAGTCAACCAAAATTAAGTCTGATGGGTCATCTGCAGGAAGAGCAGGGTTTCTATCTGCTGCATTATAGATAACAATTAGAGAACCGACTGGTATAGAAGCCCATTGAGCATCATTTGAAAATCTGAAATGCCCTTGAGCAATTCCAGAACCTGTTCCTGAATATGATGCGGGTGTTGTAAATGTTCCGTTATTATCATCCAGAATAAAACCTCTAATATCAACTAAAGCTCCGCATTGTCCTGCAACCACAAATTCATAATATTCTTCAGAACCAGAACCAGTTATTCCGTTAGAAAATTCATTGATAATTAAACCACTGGTAGAAGGTATCGTTGGCAAACATTGTGCCATTTGGGTTATTGTAAAAACAGCACTTGTAGAGCCAACCATAATAGGATTTGAAGAAACAACTCTCACTACATAGGCAGTTCCCGTAGAAGATGAAAATGGTATTGTGATTGGTATGCTTCCTGAATTTGCCGTAGAGTTGAGTGTTCCAATTGTCACGGGAGAGGTAAAGCTTCCTGTTGCATCCGATAGTTCTACCGTATATACGTTTCCTGCATTGAAGATTCCAGTAGAAGTAAATAATACCGTACCAGTTGCCGTTGTGCTAGTAGTGCAATTAACTAAGAAAGGGCTAGTTGCAACAGCACCAGTTGTAATTGAACATGGATTCGTCTGTGTTATAGTAAATGCAGTTGATGAAGAACCAATAGTAATTGGATCATCAGAAACAATTCTAATTAAATACCCAGTACTGGTTAAAGTTGTGGAAGGTATTGTGAATGGTATATTGCCTGCATTGGCAGTAGAAGGAAGATTTCCAATAACAGTAGGTGTTGCAAAACTACCTGTCGCGTCAGATAATTCAACAGTGTAAATATTAGGACCGTTAAAAGTGCCTGTCGATGTAAAATCGACAGAACCAACTGTCCCTGTTCCTGCACCACAATCTGCAGTGAATGGGGCTCCTGTAAGCGCTCCTGTTATGATTGAATTACCACCACAACTTGTTGAACCATTAACAATGATATCATTACCTGCGCCTTCAAAACCTCCCGAACCTGCATTTCCAGTAGCACCATACATGTATATCCTGTAAATAGTCGAGGCGGTAACAGCGGTCTGAGTAAATGTGAATGTACTTGTACTAGGTACAGCAGCTACCGCACCCAGGTTAGCAGTAAAACCATCTAATGAACTCCTAAGAGCCATGTTGGACGGACCCGTTCCTGAAGCTTGCACATTAACAGTGATTGAGGTTACTGAGAAATCACATCCTACATTTGGTGTAATTGTAAATTCCATATAATGATTGTTGGTTATAGCATTCGCTAGTGAAGGCGTCAACTCCCAATCATTACCATTAAATCTATTGGCATTGTTCGCCGGATTTACACCTGCGCCTCTAGAAATTACACCTGCGTTAATGTTTGGATCATTAAAATTTGATGTAGCGGTAACCTCATTTCCAGCAAGACCATTGAAATCAAATGTCATTATCTGTGAGTTTACAGAAGAACTCAATAATGCGGCAAGAACAATAAGTACTCCATTCGACTTAATGCGATTCAACATAATCGTAATAGTTTAGTTTTATTAATTTTATCCAAAAGGCTAGCTTCAATTTATTAAGCAACTCGTCTTTTAGTTATTAATTTTTACTAAAAATAAGTTTTTCTGTTGGGTTTGCCAAATAGAAGGGGCTGTGGTTATCCACAATTAGCAGCAGTTCAGTGTAATTTAGTTATTACTAAATGGTTTAGGTTTTTTACTAAATCGATTAAGGTTAGATAAAGGCATAGCAATGGTCATTTGTAAAATTGTTTATAAAAAAAAGCTCAACCATAAGGTCGAGCTTTTTTTAACTGTTTTTATTCTCGTATTACATCAACGCTGTAAACGAAGCGTTCTCCATGTATTTGATAAACTCTCTATCCTTCTTCGCTTTAGCTTTGTAAGATCCGTCTTTCGCAAAACAGCTTTTCAAGTTGCTTACAATTCCTTGTAAATCATCTTGGTTTGCAGCAGCAATAGCTTTTAAGTAATATCCTTGAGCTGTTTCAGCATCATCAGAACCATCAATAGTTCCTGCAACAGAACTAGCAGATCCATTTAATAATTCAGCTAATGCTTTGTTAAAAGAAGCATCTGAACCTAAGTTAGAAACAGCATCAGCATAATCACCGTCAAGGATATTTAAAATTCCTTTATTGTAATTAACCTCTGGTCCTTCTCCGTTTGCTTGGTCAAATAATCCCATTGCTTTTACTCTATCACCATCTAAACCTGCAATTGCTCCTAAGTTGTTTTTAGAAATTGGGTTATCTTGGATGCCGTTTGCTTTTTCAAATTTCGCTTTAGCTTCACTTGCTTTGTTTTGCATGTAAAGTACAGCTCCAACATTGTTAGCAGTTCTGTAATCATTTGGAAATTTCTCTTCAGCAATCATATAAACTCTTAATTGCTCATTCAAATCTGTAGAAAGTGCAGCAGTAAACAACAACTCTTCAACAGTTAATGTGTCAGGGTTTGATTTAGAAAGTGCAACTAACTCTTCATCAGAAAAACCAGTTTGATCATAAACAGTAATCATTTCAGCACGTCTTAATGCAGGAAAAATGTTTTTGTCTAAGTAGCTAAAAGTTTTACCCATGTCTCTCATTGCTTTCTCACGCTCTTCTGAATTAGTGATAGTTTCCAAAACTCTAAGAACTAAGTTCTTGTCATCTTCGTTCATTTCTGTATCAGCAGACAACGCTACTTTAAATCCAGCATAATCTTCACCAGAACCAGTAGCTGTATAAATGTCTCCACCTGCAGCTTCGTTTTCTGCTTTCTTAGCAACTTTCATTGAAGCCTCTCTACTAGAGTTAGCTCTGTCAGTAGATAAAGTGTTGTTTTTATCTTCTTCACCCTCTGGAGAAGCGTAACCTGTAATATTTATAGACTTGATTGCTACTTTAGCATCAGTTTGTGCATTCGCTAAGAATGCTTCGTATGCCTTAATGTCATCTTCTTTTAATTCAGAAGACTTAACATCAGACTTTCCTTTTGCGTAATTAATAGTTGCAGAAAAAGTTTCTTCTGTAACTCTTTGAAAAGCATCTTTTGCCAGAATTACTTTAAAATCGTTATTAACTAACAAAGGAGTAATGATCGTTGCATCAGCAATTTTCGTTTCAGGGATTTCACCTTTTTCTTTTGTTCCTTTAAAAATTTTACCTGTAACATTTAAATCAGCTACTTCCATATCTGGAGAATAAGCGATTACATCAGTGTAAGTTACGCTTCCACCTGGTTTGTATTGAATAACATCTCCATTACCTGTTGCTTTCTCTCCTTGAACTCTAATTGGTTTCAAGGCATGAGAACCGAGCATAGGAGTAATCTCTGCTGCAGCTTTTTTATGGATTCCTTTTTCTCCGAAAGTAATATCTACTTTCACACGAACGGAATCACCATGCATTTCTAATGGGTTTGGTGTTGCTTCATAGCTAACATCCTTCAATAGTTTACACCCTGTAGCCAATGCTCCTGAAACTACTAAAAGTGATAAAACTTTAACGGTTTGCTTTTTCATAATAAGTTTATAATAATCTATTTCAATTTTCAAATGCAATTATAAGTAAAAAAAGTCACTTATTTATAGAAACATAGCGACAATTCTCAATTAGATTGAAAAACGATGTTCTATTTTATTGGCATTTGACTCATCTATACAATTTTTATAAAGTTGAGTTGTGGTCAAATTACTTACCGGGTCAATGTAGTTAGGTTCAATTTCTACAAGCGGAATTAGAACAAAATTGCGATCTCTAAATTTTGGGTGTGGTACTTTTAATTTTTCAGTAGAAATAATGTCACCGTTAAAATAGATAACGTCAATGTCAATAATTCTTGATTCATAGCATTCGCTATTTGTTTTTTTTTCACGACCAACTTCACTTTCTATTTCCTGTAATTTTTTCAGTAGTAAAGAGCTTGAAAATCTTGTTGTCAATCTCAGACATAGGTTATAAAAGGTTGTCTCAGAATAAAATCTGTGAGGCATTGTTTCATAAATAGAGGAGATTTTGCTGATTTTTCCAACAGATTGCTCAATTCTAGCAATTGCATTCTCTAGGTTGTTGATTTTATTACCCAAATCGGAACCTAAGCTCAATATTACTTCGTTGTCAATTACTTCCATTCAAAATTCTCTAAAAGGTAATCTAAATCTAGTTTCAAGTAATCGAGAGAGGGTCTTATTGAGTCATAATTAGGTGTAGAATTGAAATAAACGACTCCATAAGCAAAATTATCCATTGAGTCGGTCATGTAAAATTGAAAAGGTGAAGCGACATTACCTTCTAATTCAAAAAATGTACAGTAAAAATTGGATTCAGGGCGAATGATTTTGAAATCATTAATAGCAGTAGCCTTCACTTTGTGCTCGTCTATTTTATCGTTTACATAATTGACATAGGTCGAGAGCGGTTCTTCCATATCAATATAGGTCAAGTGAATCATCCCGTTGAGAGGTCCTAAATCGATATCCTTGTGGCAAGTCATTTCTTCTCCTTTTCTTACCTTTTCTACTTTAAACATTGTTGATATTGGTAGAATGTATGGGCAATCATCTGAATAATTGGTGTATTGATGAGCTGGTAATTCTAATCTAAGAAATGTTGGAGGTTTAGGAACAGTTTTCTTCTCTTTGCAAGAAAGAAGTGTCATTAAAATAATAAATAGGAATAGGACTTTCATTTTGTTTGTTCGTTTCTGATAATTTTAACCATGTTTATTTTACGTTTATCACTGGATTCTATAATAAGCTTAAGATTGCCAACTTGAATAAATTCGTTATTAATTGGAATTCTACCTGCTTCTTCAATGATAAAACCACCTAGAGTTTCTGCATTTTTGCTATCAAATTCATCCTCATCAATTTGTAGAACTTTTATAAAATCGATAAGAGCTGTTTTTCCTTCAAATAGATAAGTATGGTTGTTGATTTTGGTGTAAATAACTTTGTCATTATCAAATTCGTCGGTTATTTCTCCCACGATTTCCTCAAGGATATCTTCAAGCGTTATTATTCCATTTGTGCCACCATATTCATCAACTACTAGGGCGATATGAACTTTTTTCTCTTGAAATTCTTTTAATAAGTCATCAATCTTTTTGTTCTCTGGGACGAAAAATGGTTCTCTTATTAATTTTAGCCAATCTACAGACTCATTACTGCCTAAAAAAGGCAATAAATCTTTGATAAAAAGAATTCCTTTAATTGTATCAAAAGTTTCCTCATATACAGGTATTCGAGAATGACCACAGTCTAATATTTTTGCCATTACCTCTTTAAAAGAACTTGTCGTTTCAATCGCATACACATCCAGACGCGGTTTCATGATTTGCCTCACCTCTGTTTTACCAAAATTGACAATCCCTTCTAGGATTTTATGATCATCATCTTCAGTGTCAGACTCTTTGGTTAATGCCAAAGCCGCTTCTAATTCATCTGATGAGATGTCAACCATTCGTTTTTTGAATTTCCGTTGTATGAATCCAGAACTAGAGACTAGGCCTATCCGAACCCACGAGATGGGAGGCGTTCTGTTTAGGAAGAATAAGAACCTACCCACCATTTTACTAAAACCCAATGCGTTTTTAGTTGCATAAATCTTCGGGATTACTTCTCCAAGTATTAGTAAAACAAATGTGATTAAAACTACTTCAAATAAAAAACGAAGAGCTTCATTTGAATCAGAACCAGGCATTAGCTTATTGAGAAGTGAACTTGAAAGGATGACGATTGCAACATTTACCAGGTTATTAGTGATAAGGATAGTGGCCAATAGCTCTTTTGGTTTTTTCAGAAGCCTAGTTGTATAAGCAGCTTTCTTTCCATCATCCTCTTTCAGTGCTTCTTTATCTTTAGGGCTTAACGAGAAAAAAGCTGCCTCAGAACCTGAAATTAATGCAGAAAGAAGAAGTAATATGCAAAGAATGAGTAAAAAGACAAGATCTGTTTTTTCGAATCCAGCGTAATTAATATATTCAAAAGACGTAAAACTAGGAGGTTCTATAGAATCCATGTTAATTGCTAAAAAGGTAAGTCATTCTTATCATTTTTCACAATGTCATCTACTTTTGACGGTTTTTCAGGTGTTCCTTCAGAACTGTATGGCGCTTGACTTTGAGCGCTAGAATTGTCATTTCTTGAAAGAATTGTTAATTCATCTGCAATAACTTCAGTTGTATATCGAGTGCTGCCATCTTTGTCTTGCCAAGAACGTGTCTTTAACTTCCCTTCAACGTAGATCTTCTGTCCTTTTTTAACATATTTTTCAACAATTCCAGCAAGACCTCTCCATACAACTATATTGTGCCAGTCTGTATTTTCAACTTTTTGTCCCGTGTTTTTGTCTGTATATGATTCTGATGTTGCAATGGGGAAATTAGCTACAACAGCGCCGTTTTCAAGATGTCTAATTTCAGGATCTTTCCCCAGATTCCCAATTAAAATTACTTTGTTGACTGTTCCTGCCATGATTCAATTTCAAATTTGATACTAAATGTACAAATAATTAGAAGAATTCAGAGAATTCATTTAAGTATTTATCGATTAATCTGGGTAAAGGGTGATCTTGGACTTCTGTAATTCCAATCTCCATCCATTTTTCATTTCTTTCTTTGGGGAAAGAATCAATATGATGAAAGACTGCTGAAATTTTTTGATGACTGAGAATATGCGTGATAACTTCGGATTGGTAAGATTGATTTTGCCATAATTGTTGAATGTGATCTTCTGATTTTCCGTCTGATTCAAATAGCGGAAACTGAAACATATTCTGCCAGATATCTTTTGCAGTTCGCTGTTCAATTAGAATTTTATTTTCTTGTTTAAAAATAAAGTAATGGAAATAGCGATTTCGAACTTTAGTCTTTTTAAGCTTAACCGGTCTTTGATCAATGTTTTTTTTGGAGAATGCTAAACAGGTATCATTCAGAGGACACTCGTCACACAAAGGATTGGCAGGTTTACAAACCAAAGACCCAAGCTCCATTATGGCCTGGTTATGCTCTCCTGGGTGCTTGTTGTTGATTAGCTCATCAGCAAGTTTCTGAAAATATTTCTTTCCACTAGTGCTGTCAATAGCGATTTCAATATCAAAAACTCTACTTAATAAGCGATAAACATTTCCATCTACTACAGCTTTCACTTCTCCAAAAGCAAAAGAGCTAATAGCAGAAGCAGTGTATTGTCCAATACCTTTCAATTCAATTATTTCTTGGTACGTTTTTGGGAAAATACCATTGTATTTCTCACATATAGTTTTTGCGGAGTAATGAAGATTTCTCGCTCGACTGTAATAACCAAGGCCTTGCCAATCGTTTAAGATATCCCGCTCATTCGCATTCGCCAAATCTTGAACGGTAGGGTAGTTAGAAATAAATTTTAAATAATAACTGGCTCCTTGTTGAATACGAGTTTGTTGCATGATTATCTCTGACAGCCAAATGAAATAGGCATCAGAAGTATCTCTCCATGGCAGGTCTCTTTTGTTTAATCTATACCAATTACGTATTGATAGTGAAAAATCATTCATTAAGGGAAAAAAATAATATTTAATACAAAAGTAACTCATCTAATCAAAATAGAAGGCTATTTTTGCATCCATAAAATGAAATTAAATTTTAAATAGCATAAAATCAATTAGATATGACAAAAGCAGACATCGTTTCGAATATTGTAGAAGAAACAGGTTTAGAGAGAGTTGAGGCATTAAAAGCAATCGAATCTTTCATGACAACAATTAAAACATCTTTATCAGATGGTCAAAACGTTTACCTTAGGGGGTTTGGTAGTTTTATCGTAAAAGAAAGAGCAGAGAAAACAGGTCGTAATATTTCTAAAAACACGGCAATTATCATTCCAGCTCATAATATTCCATCATTTAAACCAGCAAAAACTTTTGTTGAGAATGTGAAGGTAAATGTGAAAGTGAAGTAATTAATTACGCTTCAAATGATCATTTTTCATTTGATTTAGTTACTTTTGCACTCTTGCATCTATTTTGCAAGTGCATTTTCCTTTAAGTAAAAGGAAAATTAATATAGAATTATAACAAATTAAAAATATACAATTATGCCAAGTGGTAAAAAAAGAAAAAGACACAAGATGTCTACTCACAAGCGTAAGAAGAGACTAAGAAAAAATCGCCACAAAAAGAAGAAGTAATCTTTCTTTATTAATAGATTTTGAATAGAAAAAACTTAGTGAATTGTGTTCACTAAGTTTTTCTATATAATTAGTTTCACTTAAATTTAGCTTTCGTGGGTTTAGAATTAATAGTCGATACCAGAAAAAAAGGTACATGGCTTGCTCTGCTCGATGAAGGAAAGCTTATTGAGCTGCATCAAGAAGATGATGGTGACAACGCTTTTTCAGTTGGAGATGTTTATCTTGGAAAAGTAAGAAAAGTTGTACCAAGCTTGAATGCCTCATTTGTTGATGTTGGATATGAGAAGGATGCGTTTTTGCATTACCTTGATTTAGGTCCTCAATACACTTCACTTAATAAGTTTTCTAGAGAAACATTGCGTGGCAAGCAAAATGTTGCCGATCTTCAGTATGTAAAACTGGAGAAAGACATTCCGAAGGATGGTAAAATAACAGGTACCATATCAGCTTCAGCACCTATTTTGGTTCAGGTGGCAAAAGAACCAATCTCCTCAAAGGGACCTCGTCTTACTGCAGAAATAACTCTTGCAGGTAGATTTCTAGTGTTGGTTCCATTCTCAAATAAAGTTTCTATCTCACAGAAAATTAAAGATTCTGCAGAAAGAGATCGTTTGAAGGATGTAATGAAAAAAATCAAACCGAAAAATTTCGGAGTGATTATTAGAACGGTTGCAACAGGAAAAAAATTAGAACAACTAGAGCAAGACTTAAATAGCTTAGTTGACAAATGGAAAAAGATCCATGAGAACTTGCAAGGTGCTAAACCACCAACTCGTGTTCTTGGAGAAATTGACAAAACATCAGGCATTCTTCGTGATATGCTTAATGGAGATTTCACAAATATTCATGTGAATGATGATGAAATGTATGACAGTTTGAAGTCGTATGTATCTGATATTGCTCCTGGAAGAGAAAAGATTGTCAAGAAATACACTGGAAAGCTTGATATTTTTGAGAAGTTTGGTGTAAATCGCCAAATAAAGGCTTTGTTCGGCAGAAAAGTGCCAATGCCTAGTGGCGGATATTTAATCATTGAACATACCGAAGCAATGCATGTTGTGGATGTAAACAGTGGTAATAGAAAAGGAGCAGACGGACAAGAAAACAATGCGCTTTCTACAAATTTAGAAGCAGCGAAAGAAATGGCTCGAGTTTTACAATTGCGTGACATGGGAGGCATAATTTGCATTGATTTTATTGACATGCATGAGCGTGCAAATAACAAAGCATTGTTTCAAACATTGAAAGATGCAATGAAAACAGATCGCGCAAAGCACAATATTTTACCTCCTTCAAAATTTGGAGTAGTTGAAATAACGCGCCAACGTGTTCGTCCACAAACAGACATCATAACTGCCGAAACATGTCCAACATGTAATGGTACTGGTGAGGTTCAAGCATCTATTTTGTTAGCAGAGGAAATTGAAAACAACTTGGATTACTTGATGAAACGCAATGAGAAAAAGGTTACCTTATTGGCTCACCCTTATCTTGCGGCATATTTCACCAAAGGAATGATTTCTCAGCAGGTAAAATGGTATTTAAAGTATAAAAAATGGATATCTGTTCGTGGGTTGTCCTCACAACATTTATTAGAATATACTTTCGTAGATAGCGACAACGAAGAGATTACACTCTGACATGAAGTCAGAGTGTAAATACTCTTTTCTTGAGGCTAAATCAAGGCTCGAATATTTATGTGCATACCAAGAAAGATGCTCATCAGAATTAGAGGAAAAAATGTACGATTGGGGATTTAACCAAGAGGACACTTCTCAATTGATTTCGCACCTTATTGCCCATAACTATCTCAATGAAGAGCGTTTTGCAGAAGCTTTTACTTCCGGGAAGGTTAACATAAAGAAATGGGGAAGAATTAAAATTCACCAACAACTCAAGCAAAAAAGAATTTCGGATTACTCTATTAAAAAAGGCCTTAGCTCCATTGATGAAGTTGTCTATATGGAAAACTTACAATCACTTGCTTTGAAAAAGTGGAAAACTCTATCCAAAGAACGAGATTCATATTCGAAAAAAGTAAAAGTCTATCGTTTTCTTTCTTCGAAGGGATATGAGACAGATTTGCTACGTAATTGCGTTGATGAGATAGCACAATAATTGTGGCGTATTACTGAACGATAAGCTTTTTAGTCGTTTTTATTTCATCTCCCCATTGGTCAAGATAAACGAGCTGAACAAAGTAGGCTCCTTGACTTAAGCGAGATTGTATTACGGCGTAATTTTGGTTGTTAAAACTCTCAGAAAACAATTTCTTCCCTTTACAATCAATGACTGTCGCAGTGAATGATGATATTTCACTGTCATTTAGTTTAAAAACTAGATTTTCAGCAGACTCAGCTGGATTGGGATAAAGTGTAAAAGCAGTATTGTTGTTGCTCGTAAAAATGGGCCTATCAAAATTCAATAAGAATAAACCACTTTGTCTATCTGAAATGATGATTCTCCCTGAAGAATATTCTGCATAAATTCCCCAAACTCCGTTTAATTTGAAGTTTGATTCTTGTAAATAGGTGTCATAAAATGCAATTTCTTTGGGTAAAGAATAGCGGGAATCATAGATGCGAAGTCCTTCATTGTAGTAGGCTACAAATGCAAAATCATTCGTTAATACTATATTATGAGCAACACTATTCTCATTAAAATTAGTTCCAAATTGAGTTCTTATCGTAACGGTGTTGTCAGCGTTTACTTCACATTTTTTTAATCGAGACCCTAGTGTTTCATCTGAAAAAACGTATGTCTTACCATTCGGACTCATCCAGCCTTGATGATTATAACCTTGATTGAGGTATATGTTCAGATTTTGTAGCAAAACAGGGTTGGAAGGGTTAGAAAAATCATACACTCTCAATCCATCAAAGCCACAGTTCAAATAGGCAATACTATTTCTTACATGCGCATCGTGCACTTCATTAAGACCCGCTGGACCAGAATATACAAGAACTGGGTTCAAAGGGTCTGCAATCGAGTAAACTTGTAATGGAATTTCTCCTTGTAGAATGCCTCCAACTTTTGGATTAATAGAACAGGCATACATTAGCGCGTTCTCATTATCAAGAAATAAATTGTGAACTTGTGCAAAGGTCGAATCATTTTGCATCACCATTACAGCAGAGTCTGGAAGAAAAGTTAGATCAATTACTTGCAAACCACCGCCTTCATCACAAACAGCGTATAGGTAATTATTATACACTTTTAAATCACGTGTGTAAACTGATGTTGATGAGAAGCCACCTAGAATAAAATCAATTTCATCTAAGCGGTTTTCTTCTGTTATCTTGAAAAAATGTATTCCTTCTGTTGAACCTATTGCCGCATATTCAATACCGTTTCTTTCAAACCCAATACAGTCGCTGTACCTGACACCTGAAGAGTTGCTTATTAATGTATTGTCGCTCCAATTATCAAGGAATTCAATATTCAGCGAATTTTGCCCATATATGTTTGAGAAAAATAGAATGAATGATATGAAAGCCGTTTTTTTCAAGATGTTGTCAAAAAAATGTTAATGTAAAGGTAAAACATTGAAATGATTTATAAAGGTATAACGAATCTTATATTTTTTAATTATTTTAGCAGGAATATAAAATTTATCTGTGTCCGACTCAATTGTTATAATACCAACTTTTAACGAAAAAGAAAACGTCGAAAAAATGGTGCGCAAAATGATGTCTTTGAAAAAAGATTTTCATGTGCTATTTGTTGATGATTCTTCTCCAGATGGTACAGCAGAGATTATTCAAAACTTACAAAAGGAATTCTCCGGTAGAATTCATTTAGAGATTAGAAAAGGAAAGCAAGGACTAGGAACGGCATATATTCATGGCTTTAAATGGGCAGTTGAGAAAAAGTACGAGTTTATTTTTGAGATGGATTGTGATTTTTCACACGATCCGGATGACCTAATCCGATTGTATCAAGCATGTGTAGATGGGGCTGATTTAAGTATCGGTTCTCGCTATGTTCGAGGAGGAAAGGTGAAAAATTGGCCGTTGAAACGAATATTGATGTCTTATTTTGCAAGCGTTTATGTTCGTATGATATTGTGGATAGGTATAAAAGATACAACAGCAGGGTTCAAATGTTACAAAAGAAAAGTATTGGAAACAATCAATCTTGATGGTGTAACATTCAAAGGCTATGCGTTCCAAATATGTTTAAAATTTGCAGCGAAGAAGCACGGATTTAAAATAAAAGAAATTCCAATAACGTTTATCGATAGAGAATTGGGAGTTTCAAAAATGAGTACAGGAATTTTTAAAGAAGCCTTCTTCGGTGTTTGGAAAATGCGAAAGATGAATTTATGAGTCAAACAGTATTGTTAAAGTCAGGAACTCTTGTAAATGAAGGCAAGAAAGAAGTTCTAGACATCCTTATTAAGAACGGAAGAATTGAAAAGATTGCACCGTCTATCTCAACGAGTGAAAACTGTACAGTTGTTGATGCAAGTGGAAAATTCATTCTTCCAGGATGCATAGATGACCAAGTGCATTTTAGAGAACCGGGTTTAACACATAAAGCGAATTTATTTACAGAATCCAGAGCAGCAGTTGCTGGTGGGGTAACTTCTTTTATGGAGATGCCGAATACAGTTCCCAATGCGTTGACACAAAAATTATTGCAAGACAAATACGACATTGCATCCAAGCAGTCCATAGCGAATTACTCTTTCTTTATGGGCGCTTCTAATGATAATGTCGAGGAGGTTCTCAAAACAAATGAAAAAAATGTTTGCGGCATTAAAATCTTCATGGGCTCTTCAACGGGCAATATGTTGGTTGATAATGAAGCAACGTTAAATAATTTATTTTCGAAGGTTCCAATGCTGATTGCGACACATTGTGAAGACGAAGCGACAATTGTTGCAAACTCCGCAAAGGCAAAAGAAGTTTATGGTGAGGAGGTGCCTATGTCACAACATCCATTTATCAGAAGTGAAGAAGCGTGTTATTTATCTTCCTCAATGGCGGTTCGTTTAGCGAAAAAACATGGGACAAGGCTACATATTTTACACATTTCTACAGAAAAGGAAATAGCGTTATTTGATAATTCTTTACCACTAGATCAAAAGAAAATTACAGCTGAAGCATGCATTCACCATCTTTGGTTTTCTGAAGAGCAATATGAAGAGAAAGGAGCTTTTATTAAGTGGAACCCTGCCGTAAAGAAGGGGAGTGATAGAGAGGCTATTTTTCAAGCAGTGCTAGATAATAAAATTGATGTCATCGCCACTGATCATGCTCCTCACACTTTAGAAGAAAAGAACAACAGTTATTTTAAAGCACCTTCTGGTGGTCCACTTGTACAACATGGACTGTTAGCCATGCTAGACAAAGTCACTGAAGGCAAAATCACCATAGAGAGAGTAGCTGAGAAGATGGCACATGCTCCTGCCGTTCTGTTTGAAATTGAAGAACGAGGTTATCTGCGAGAAGGCTATCACGCAGATTTAGTGATAGTGAATCCTAATGCCACTCAACTGGTAACAAAGGAATCATTACTCTATAAATGTGGGTGGTCTCCTTTTGAGGGACACGAATTCAGCAATGCCATTGATTCTACATACGTGAATGGGAATCTAGTGTATGCACAGGAGAAAATTATTGACACATCAGTTGGTTCACGTTTATTATTTGCAAGATGAGGTTAGTTACATTTTTACTCGTTCTTATAAGCATTAGTTCGTGCACAGATTCTTCTGAAGTGGTGGCACGAATTCCCGCACCAAAGAATTTGCTTTCTCAAGAAAAATTCACTGAAATTTTAACCGAAATGGTTAAACTGGAAGGTCACGTTGCACAAAAATATACTTCTGCCACTAAATACCACAAGCTGATGATTACTTCGGGTGATTCTCTTCTGTCCAGCTTTGGAATTGACAAGGAAACATTTGAATCTTCAATAGAATATTACGGCTCACGGCAAGAGTTAATGCAATCTATTAACGACAGTATTTTGGATGAATTGAATAAGGAATTGGGAGAGTTGGAGAGTGAATAGTTTACTCCTTTTTCTTTTTTATAGGCAACGTGTATCGTAAAGATGTTTCTAGGCTAAAGCCATTTTTTAAACGAAAACCATTATAATCAAAAGAATACCCCTCAGGGATTAACGAAATAGGCTCAGGTTTTAAATAATCTACATTAAACCTATAGTAACTATACCCTCCGCCAATCAATAGGTTGAAATTTTTTAATAGGGTTACCCATTTAGATAACATTGTATCTTATTGATTTATAGGTAAGTGGTTTTATGTTACTCATTCTGATGAGTAATTTTTCTAAAATGG
>Ga0316208_1000888_pt1 | contig 31873 bp, 33 predicted proteins | sample 3monopyrite_MG_FD_204944 | JGI IMG/M metagenome (GOLD analysis project Ga0316208, IMG submission 204944) | Microbial mat bacterial communities from mineral coupon in-situ incubated in ocean water Damariscotta River, Maine, United States -... | ecosystem: Environmental > Aquatic > Marine >...
AAGCTTTGCCCTGAATGTGATGCGAAGAAACGGGGTGGGCAACATAAATGAGGCGCTGTACCGTAACTCCCTCAATTACTATGCTTTATATGGTTATCAACAATTTATCTAGAATTGAACAGCCCTGGGTAAAAATGCCTCCGAAAAAATCGTTTTGCACCCCTTTTGAACTTAAAACTATCACTATGAAAACATTCCGCTCTCTCTGTACGTTTTTTCTGCTCTCATCCTTTCTATTAACATCAACGCTCTGTTTTGCCCAGACCTCTTATGTATGGGATGGTTCTTCAAGCACAGCGTGGGCAACTGCGGCAAACTGGACTCCTTCGGGCGTACCGGCAGGTAGTGACGATGTGACAATCGTTTCGGCTGGAAACAATCCCATACTCAGCGGTAATGCCTCGGTAAAGAGCCTTACCATAACCAGTGGAACACTCGACCTCAACGGATTTACCCTCTCGCTTAATAAAAACCTAATCCTATCGGGAGGGAGCGCGGAAGACGGATTAATTGAACTGAATACTGGTAGCCAAGCCAATCTTGATAACGTAATTCTTGATTGCGAATTGAATGTAACGGCTGCTACGCTCAACATTGACAACTGTACATTCAATCAAGAGGTGACCTTTGAAAAGACAGGGTCTGGAAGTGATTATTTGGGAGGGAATAAATATTTGGCACAGGCCAATTTCATCAATAATTCTTACACCCTGTCTGGTTTAATGCTGGGGTGGAACGCCAATGATACTATTATGGCTGGACTTTATTTGGAAAATCATGCGAAGTCATTTCTCTTAGGTCACAAATCCAATGGAAATAAAGTGGTATTTGCAGGTAGTGGTAACCAGCAGTTAGAAATAACAGGTACGTACTCTGTATCAGCTTACCGAGCTGATGTAAATAAACCATCTGGAGAACTACTGCTTGACGGCACGCTCTATGTCTCCAAAGTTCTTATCCTGACTAATGGGATTCTTGAGGCTGAAAATGGCCTCATATACTTTAACAGTGGAGCGACCGTAAGCGGCACCTCCGATAGTAGTTATATAGATGGGGCGGTTGAAAAGCGTGGTAATCAGGCTTTCACCTTCCCTGTAGGGAAAAATGGACACTATCGGCCAATAAGTATTTCTGCGCCAAGTTCAACCAGCAGTGGGTTCAGAGCGGAGTATTTTGAATACGATAGCGATCCCATTCACGCGCATTCATCTAAGGATGGCAGCATTGCCGAGATCAGCCGAAACGAACATTGGAATCTTGAACGAACATCGGGAACTAGCAACGTCAATGTAACGTTGAGTTGGGACAGCCTTTCCACCTCCTGTGGGTTTGACGACAAGGCAGATCTACTTGTAACCGCTTGGAATGGTTCGCAATGGAAAAATCTTGGTAATGGGGGAGTTGCGGGGAACGATGTAAAAGGAACGGTAATAACGTCAGCCGCAAGTACTTTTTATGGACTATATACCTTAGCAACTACAGATGAATTCGTATGCGCAAGAGGTGGAAGTTGCAGCTATGCCACCTGTAATCTGGTGGGCAATGGTGATTTTGAGACAGCAATAAACTGCGGCCCCATTGGTCAAGGAAGCGTTTCCCTCAATTGTTGGGAACGCCTAGGTTGGGAACCATCCGCAGAAGTATTTGTTAGGGGATGCACAACGGGTGGCGGAACCTACAACGTGGGAACTAACACATTTGGCAGCTCCCCACCATCAGACACACACAACGGAACACCCAATGATAATTTCATGGGCTTTTATGCGGATATTGAATGGGACCTTTTTGATATTCCCATAACACTTACTGTTCACCAAAACACGTACGCTCAGACCGAATTGGCAGCAGATCTTCAGCCAGGAGCCCATTATGTACTCTCCTTTACAGGCAAAGTGAATAATGGATATGACAATTTGCCTATTCCTGTATATTTTGGTTCTGTGGCCGATTTTGTTTTCCCACCTACCACACCATTTCAACTTTCTGATGGCAACGCTCTTTTAGTATCAGGTCTGGCCCCAACAGAGGCACTTATTCCAAATGATAATCAGTGGCATTCTCTATCCATACCCTTTATGTTCGATGCGGCTGTCCCTCATTCAGCATTGGTCGTGTCCTACGATTATTATGCAATTGAATCGTTTGAGGTAACTGCCGAGCATTACTTCTTCATTGACGATATATCGGTACAGCGAGTCTATCCTCCCGAATTCACAACAACCCCATCCTGCAGCACCGATGACAATGGGACGGCCACCGCAACACCCACCGGAGGCGCAACGCCTTACACCTATCAATGGGATAGCAATGCCGGAAATCAGACCACACAGACCGCCACAGGCCTTGCTCCTGGGACTTATGTGGTAACCATGACTGATGATGATGGTTGCACTAGCGATTGGGAGGTCGAGGTTAAACAGGAAGCGGCCTGCTGTGCCCCTACAGAATATCCGGAGGTGGCTGATGAGACTTTCCCCTTCACAGATACCGACCTCAATACAGAACTGTCTGTTTCATGGAGTGGTACAACTGGCACCATAACGGGTAAGAACTTTTCTGTAAACGATACATGGACAATCTCCTCTGGATATACGCTTCAGCTTATTGACTGTGACCTTTCCATGGGGGCCAATGCCAATATGGTAGTTGAAAATGGTGCAACTCTTAGGATAGAGGATGAAACGCATCTTCATGCATGTTCAGAAATGTGGGCCAGCATTGACGTGAAAAACGGGGGAGAAATTCGTGTTATCACCAATTCCTTGATCGAGGATGCTGGCACTGCACTTCTCATAAGGGATGGAGCCAAATATGTGGTATCCAATTCAACGTTCAATCGGAATTACATTCACATTAACAACTTCTTTTATTCCGGAAGTACCCCGGTCTATGGTTGGAACACCTTTGACAACGTTGATTTCAGGTGTCAGACCACGGCCAGTCTCGGAACCGCCACTCCTGTTTACAGCAATTTGCTTCCTCCTTATAGCTCATCTGTCACGCTGATCGGTATCTATTCGGTGGAGGTGGAAAGGCTTCGTGCAACAAATTGCCATTTTAGCAATGCCACCTATGGGGCGGTAGGAGCTGGACTGGAACAGGTACTTGTTTCTAACAATGCTTTTGATGACCTGAAATACGTTGGCATCTATCTTACCGAAGGAGGAGTAGGCAACGTTGACATCGTAGGCAACACCATCAACCGCACCCCCTACGGCATCTTCTGCTATGATAACCCCGATGCGGAATTGAAAATAAAAGACAACGTTATTAGCTATGTTGGCATGGCATCGCCCACCGATACAATGACGGGAATCTTTGTAGTGGAACTGACACCGGGCAATATGTCTGACCCAAACACGGTAAGCATACACCGTAACAGCATTAAAGAAGCCCCATGCGGCATTCATGCCATGAACCTGTTTGGGCTGCCGAGCACCAGTTCGGTATATATTGGCGAAGACACCGTAACCGTTTGGCAGCCCAATTCCACAGGCACCTCCCATGCGGGCATATTGGCAGAGAACATGACCCTAGGCCTTATCATCGACAATGAGGTCTCCCGTTACAACAATGATGTGAACTGGTGGGAAGTGGGCATACGCATACAGGCGGGCAGCGTGGCCAACCAGGTGCTGTGCAATAAAACGCACGACATAGGCAATGGCATCTGGTTTGATGGCGACCAGCGGCCTTGGACCTACTTTGCCAAGAACAAGATGGAGAAGAACAATAGCGGACTGCTGCTCAACAACGGCATCATAGGGCAACAAGGAGATTATGGAGACCCTTATGACAACGAATGGAATGGCACATGGGCGGGAACAAACTACAGCACGCACTGCTATAGCTCCGGGTCGGATGGCACGCTGTCTCCCTTCTATGTCCAGAATTCTAGTCCATACCTTCCAACAAACAATCATGATTCAAACGGAGCCCCCTCTCAAATAACCGTTACAACAACCAGCGGTTCGTGGACGGCAGGATGTGTCTATAGTGCTCCCAGTTTTAAAACGGGTGGAAATGAACAGAGAGGACTTGCCGATGCGCTTTCCATACTCTCCACATCTGAAGAAACATTGGAAACCGACCGCGAACGTGGAATCAGATGGGCCGGTGAATACGGCCTATATAAGGTATTGCAGATGGACGAAGAGCTCAGGTATGCGGACAATGCTCTTACCTCATTCTACGAGGAAAAAGACAATGGCAACATCGGCCGGTTACATAGAGCGCTTGTCGGTTTTCAGAATGCACGTCACGGTATGCTTTCGGAAGATCAGCTCTCTGTTCTCCACGGTGTTCAAACCGAGAAAAGACCTGAGCAACGTCTAAAAGAATCTCTGGAAATTCTGTACTCGAACATTCATGCCCTTAAGGAAATGGATGCCCAGAGCGAGCAACGACTGCGCGAAATAGCACAGCTTTGTCCGATTGACGATGGATTCGCAGTGTACATTGCAAGAGCAGCCTTACTGAAATTAGACACCCTGCCTAGAATGTACTCTTCGGAGTGCGAGCAGATTCCTGCTCCACCAACGGAAGAATGGAAAACCGAACCGTTAACTAAAGCCACAGAGAATGAGTTTTCTATTTATCCTAACCCGAACAATGGTGAAATGACCTTGGAGTATCATCTGAACGAGACCGAAACGGGACATATTACGATTTACAACTCCCTTGGACAAACAGTACTCACCCAAGCGTTGGACAAAGGAACAATAAAGATGACCATTCGGCTTAATGGAATAGGAAGTGGGCTGTATTCAGTATTGGTTATCAAGAATGGTCAGCTAGTATTGTCTGAGAAAGTGAGTATATTGGAGTGATGAGAAGCATTTTGAAATTCTTGGTTGCCTTGCCCATGGTTTGTAATGGACAAGGCAACCTCATACCCAACGGCAGCTTCGAAGAAATTGATGATTGTCCTTGGTCAGTCAACCTTATTCAGCTTGCAGATCCTTGGCTGAATGATGTGGGAGGTGTCGAGCTATACCATACTTGTAGTCTTGAATCTGTGGGTGTCCCTTCCAATACTACAGGTTATCAACACCCGCACTCAGGTGATGGATATGCTGGAATATACACTTACGGAGGGCCAGCCGAGATTGAAGGCAGGGAATACCTTCAGGTGGAACTGGTCGAACCGCTTCAGCCAAGTGTGAAGTACATCGTTTCCTTCCATGTCAGCCTAGCTGATAAGTTTGACTATGCAATTGGCTCGCTTGGAGCATATTTTTCAGACACTCTATTGACAAGGACTTCTTTCAATTCACTGCCAGGTGTGGAGTCTTCCGTCCAAAGTCCTGATGGGCAGATATTCAGCAACAAGGACCTCTGGTATCTGGTCACAGATACATTTGTCAGTCGTTTCGGAGGAGAACGCTATATGTCTATAGGTAACTTTAAGAGTACGGCCGAGAGCGATACCCTGTTCGTTCCTATGAATTCTCCCCCACGCCTCAAGTCTTACTATTATATAGACGATGTATCTGTGGTTGAGGTGGACAGTGTGCCTAACTCTGTTGTAGACTTGGGGAAAAAAATATTCTTTAATATTTACCCCAATCCTAATAACGGAGAGATGATATTGGAATACCATCTTAATGAAAAAGAAGCAGGACAAATAATGGTTTACAATTCTTTAGGACAATCAGTATTCAGCCAAGCGCTAAACGAAGGTTCAACGAAAATGACCATTCAACTTACTGGGATAGCAGGTGGCCTATACTCGGTTTCGGTTATTAAGAATGGCCAACTGGTTCGGTCTGAGAAAATGAGTATATTAGAATAATGAACAGACTAGGAATATTCTTGATTATCCTGCCCTTGCTCACTCAAGGGCAGGATAATCTTGTTCCTAACGGAAATTTTGAAATTCAAACCTCCTGTCCTACAGGTATCAGTCAGTTCTTTTTGGCAACTCCTTGGACTAATACTGGAGGAGTTGGCTCTCCTGACTATCACAACGCTTGCAATACAGGTAGCCCAAGTGGACTACCACATATGGGCGTACCAGCAAATGGCCGAGGCTTTCAGCATGCACATTCCGGAGATGCTTATATGGGGTTCATTGCCTTTCAAGCCCCGAATGGTCGGGAGTTTCTTCAGGTGGAACTTATAAATCCTATGCAAGCTGGCACAACCTATGTCATAACCTTCTACACTAGCTTAGCCGATAAGTTTCTTTATTCGATCGGAACCCTTGGGGTACTGTTCACCGATACTCTGTTCGTACATCAAGAATACTCCATTTCGAATATGGATGTCCTGCCAACTGTTAATGGTCAGGAAAATGTAAATTATAATGACAAGGAGAACTGGATGATGTTTACTGATACATTCACTAGTAGATTTGGTGGCGAACGTTTCATGACCATTGGAAACTTCAAACAAGACTATGAAAGTGATACTATAAATTTAGGAACTGGGGATCGGGACGGCTCATACTACTATATAGATGATGTCTCGGTTTTTGCATTAGACAGTATGCCCAGCGGTGTGGGCGTTTCAGAGCAAGAAGCCGTTGGTTTTGATGTGTACCCCAACCCAAGTAACGGCAGATTTGAAGTACGGGCATCAGAACCTTTGCGGCAAGAGGCTAAACTGATAATATATGACACGCAAGGCCGTGCCCTGCTACGGCAACAGATGCAGAAAGGCATGAGCAGTACAACTGTGAACACGGAGCATCTTGCTAAAGGGGTCTATACCCTGCGGCTATTGTCAGATGATGGCAGTTCTGGATGGGGAAAGGTGGTGGTGCAATGAATGCGGCTGCGAGATATGCCGCAAGGGAATCATGGACATTGGGCTGCATGATGTCCGCCCCATCGTATAAAACGGAGGCAGAGGCTCCTACAGATGCCGATGTACTGATGCAACTGCTGAACCAGCCGCAGGAAGAACCAGAGACCGACCGCGAGCGCAGCCAGCAATGGATGGGCCAGTACGGCATGTACAAGAAGCTGCTGTCTGATGAGGAGCTGCGCCAATCCACTCCCGAACTGACCGATTTTTATCAGAGCAAGGAAAATGGCAACATGGGGCGGCTGCATCATGCCGTGGCAGATTTTAACCGATTGCGCAATACGCAAGTGGGCGGGGCTTCCGTAGCCACGCTGCAGCAACACCAAGAGACTGTTCAATCCATCACTCCCAATAACAGGGTAGAACAGACCCTGAGCGAGGTAATGCGTATCTTGTATGCCAATATGGAATCTGTAGAAAACATGAACACATCGGAAGAAGTGCAATTGCGCCAGATAGCCCAACGCTGTCCGTTGGACGATGGTTTCGGTGTGTATATGGCACAGGCAGCCCTTTTAAAAATAGATACTCTCCCACGTAATTACCTCTCTGAATGCGAGCGAGTTCCTGCCCCTCGTGAAGAAGATACCCGTTGGAAGAATGAGGGCATGCAAAACAATGAGACCAACGGATTTTCCGTGTATCCAAATCCGAATAATGGTCGTATGATGATAACTTATGGACTTAAAGAAGGCGAGACGGGAATGCTCTCCGTATATACTACCATTGGCGAGTTAGTATTGCAGCGAGCATTGACCATGGAGTCCAATCTCATGGAAATTGATATTCTTAACATAAGTTCGGGCATTTACATGTTGGATATTCAAGTCAATGGAGAACGTAAATTCACCGAACGATTGAGTATTTTAAAGGAATGAAATTAGAATGGGTTATACTGTTTCTGCTGCCCTTGTATTCACTAGGGCAGCAGAATCTTGTGCCCAATGGTTCTTTCGAGATAAATTCAGGTTGTCCAAATAATAGTGGGAAAATTTGGTTGGCAGAACCATGGAGTAGTGTTCGTGGAAGCTGTGATTATCTCCATGAATGTGGTACAAACGGTTTTGGGATTCCTATTAGCCAAGGGGGGGGGTATGCGAGAACAGGGCAGGCCTACAGCCGATTTAACGTATGGACAACAAGTAACACCATAGAAATCCTAGGTGTGGAACTGACCGATGAACTGACCGTGGGAGACAGGTATCATGTGGAGTTCTATCTGAGTTTACTTGACAGCGTTTGGTACGCATCTAAAAATATCGGTGCATATTTCTCAGCAGCACAGCCGCCCAACAATATAGACAGCATCCGAAGTTACCAACCACAGGTAAGGTACGATGGCGATTTTGTTACCGATAAAGAAGGGTGGACACGCGTATCGGGTAGTTTTGTGGCGCAAGGGGGCGAGAAGTTCGTGAGCATTGGCAATTTTGACAGCTATGAGGACACCGAGGTTCTGTTCGTACCCGGTGGTGGGATTCCTCCATCTCACTCCGCAGTATATTGGGAAGTGTCAGGTTATTTTATAGACGATGTCTCCGTGATGCCGGATAGTATTACCTCAGTGCAGGATGTGGCAAATACGGAGCCTGTTTATAAATTATATCCCAACCCAAATACTGGGTCTTTTGCCGTGGAGGTAAACCATTCCAACGGAGGTCGAGTCATGTTACATCTGTTTGATGCCTCAGGTAAACTTGTTGAAGAACAAAAGCTCGTTGATGGAGTAAATACTGTTCACACCAGCCTTGCAGAAGGATTGTATCTTTATAGGGTAACAGTTAACAGCACCACGCAATGGACAGGAAAGGTATCCATCAGTTCCCATTAATAATGTTGGCATTGGTTCTGAGCCTCTACGCAGAGGCTCAGAACCTTGTGCCAAATGCTTCTTTCGAAGAACATTCCGAATGCCCCGATGGGCCTGGAAAAATTGCGTACGCTTATCCTTGGCATAATGCATTGGGCAGTTGCAATTACTTCCATGAATGTGGAACAAATGAATATGGGATTCCTCTCAACATAGGGGGGGGTGGGTATGCAAGAACTGGACAAGCATATGGTCATTTCATTCTCTGGTTTATAAACAACCAGCAAACGGAAGTGTTGGGGGTTGACTTGATTGCCGAATTGGAAGAAGGTAAAAGGTATAGGGTGGAGTTTTACGTTAGCATGATGGATAGCGGTTGGTACGCCTGCAAAAACATTGGTGCATATTTCTCGGTAGAGCACCCCCCCAACAATATAGATAGCATACGAAGTTACCAACCTCAGGTACGGTATGATGGGAGTTTCATTTCTGATAAGGAAGGATGGACACGTGTATCAGGCAGTTTTGTGGCACAGGGCGGAGAGCGGTTTTTGAGCATCGGTAACTTTGATAGGTATGCAGACACCGAAACTTTGTTCGTACCAGGAGGCGGGGTTAATCCATGGCACTCGGATGTATATTGGAAACTATCAGCCTATTTCATAGACGATGTATCTGTGATGCCGGATAGTATTACCTCAGTGCAGGATGTGGCAAATACGGAGCCTGTTTATAAATTATATCCCAACCCAAATACTGGGTCTTTTGCCGTGGAGGTAAACCATTCCAACGGAGGTCGAGTCATGTTACATCTGTTTGATGCCTCAGGTAAACTTGTTGAAGAACAAAAGCTCGTTGATGGAGTAAATACTGTTCACACCAGCCTTGCAGAAGGATTGTATCTTTATAGGGTAACAGTTAACAGCACCACGCAATGGACAGGAAAGGTTTCCATAAGCTCGCATTGATACTATTGGTATTGGTTCTGAGCCTCTGTGCAGAGGCTCAGAACCTTGTGCCAAACCCTTCCTTTGAGCAATATTCAGAATGTCCGGATGGACCTGGAAAAATAGCATTTGCTTACCCTTGGAAGAGTGTGGTTGGAGGTTGCGATTATTTCCATGAGTGCGCGCCTATTGTGGTTGGCATCCCTATAAGCGAGGGGGGGGGGGTATGCTAGGACGGGCCAGGCCCATGCGCTATTCAAGACATGGTGTATAAACTCATCTTCGGTAGGAAGAGAAGTTATTGGCATAGAACTATTGGAGTCCCTCTATGAAGGAACAACTTACCACGTTGAGTTTTACTTGAGTATGCAAGATAGCATGTGGTATGCCAGTCAAAACGTAGGAGCGTATTTTTCTATAGAGCAGCCAAATGAAGCCATTGATAGCATCGAGAGCTATCAGCCACAAGTACGGTATGATGGAAATTTCATTACCGATAAAGATGGGTGGACACGCGTGTCAGGAACCTTTGTAGCGCAGGGCGGAGAGCGGTTTTTGAGCATCGGTAATTTCGATAAGTATGAAGACACCGAAACTCTGTTCGTACCTGGTGGTGGGGTCAATCCATGGCATTCTGATGTTTATTGGAGTTGTTCGGCATACTTCATAGATGATGTATCGGTAGTGCCCGACAGTATAACCTCTGTGCAGGAGGAGGAAATGGAGCATTCATACAAGTTATACCCCAACCCGAACACGGGAAGCTTCACTTTAGACATGGACATTGCTGAAACTGACGTTGCATACATGGACCTTTGGAGTATTTCGGGTCAACGTGTAACAAGTTCAGTTCTACAAAGTGGTAGCAACGCTTTGCATTTCGATTTGGCAACAGGTCTTTATCTTTATAGAATAAATGTGAATGGAATAACGCAATGGACAGGAAAGGTTTCCATAAGCTCGCATTGATACTATTGGCATTGGTTCTGAGCCTCTGTGCAGAGGCTCAGAACCTTGTGCCGAACCCTTCCTTTGAGTTTTATACTGAGTGTCCTGATAGTCCAGGAAAGATTGAGTTTGCGTATCCATGGAAGAATGTACGTGTCAGTTGTGATTATTACCATGAGTGCGCGCCTATTGTGGTTGGCATCCCTATAAGCGAGGGGGGGGGGTATGCTAGGACGGGCCAGGCCCATGCGCTATTCAAGACATGGTGTATAAACTCATCTTCGGTAGGAAGAGAAGTTATTGGCATAGAACTATTGGAGTCCCTCTATGAAGGAACAACTTACCACGTTGAGTTTTACTTGAGTATGCAAGATAGCATGTGGTATGCCAGTCAAAACGTAGGAGCGTATTTTTCTATAGAGCAGCCAAATGAAGCCATTGATAGCATCGAGAGCTATCAGCCACAAGTACGGTATGATGGAAATTTCATTACCGATAAAGATGGGTGGACACGCGTGTCAGGAACCTTTGTAGCGCAGGGCGGAGAGCGGTTTTTGAGCATCGGTAATTTCGATAAGTATGAAGACACCGAAACTCTGTTCGTACCTGGTGGTGGGGTCAATCCATGGCATTCTGATGTTTATTGGAGTTGTTCGGCATACTTCATAGATGATGTATCGGTAGTGCCCGACAGTATAACCTCTGTGCAGGAGGAGGAAATGGAGCATTCATACAAGTTATACCCCAACCCGAACACGGGAAGCTTCACTTTAGACATGGACATTGCTGAAACTGACGTTGCATACATGGACCTTTGGAGTATTTCGGGTCAACGTGTAACAAGTTCAGTTCTACAAAGTGGTAGCAACGCTTTGCATTTCGATTTGGCAACAGGTCTCTATCTTTATAGAATAAATGTGAATGGAATAACGCAATGGACAGGAAAGGTTTCCATAAGCTCGCATTGATACTATTGGCATTGGTTCTGAGCCTTAGCATTCAGGCTCAGAACCTTGTGCCCAATCCTTCTTTTGAAGAGAACAGTGGGTGTCCAACCAATGGGAATTTTGAAGTAGTACTCCATTCTTGGTACAAAATTGCTGGGGGTGATTATTTCCACGAATGTGGGATAAATGGGTTCGGTGTTCCAAACAATGTGGGGGGGAGTACGCTAGAACCGGACAAGCATATGCTGGAGCAGGTTTTTGGGCGAGCAGTACGATGAATGAATCCCAAATGATTGGGGTTGAAATGACAGAACCCCTCATCATATCTTCGAGATACAACGTTCAGTTTTTCGTTAGCTTAATGGATAGTTCATGGTATGCTATCAGGAATATGGGAGTTCATTTTTCCGAAGACGCTCCACCTGATAATATTGAAAGTCTTCTTAACCTCATACCTCAAATTGAGTATGATGGGGATGCTTTTTTGAATGACAAGGAAGGCTGGATGCGTATTTCTCTTTTTCGTTTCCATTTTCGATTGATTGTAAACCTCCGAAAACGGTCAACTTATTTCAGGCACACACAAATTGCCGATCGGAAATTGCAAATTGTCCATCGCAAATAAGATTGACCGCCTATTTTCAGTAATTGGGCGTAACTTTTTATTCTAAATCACTACCATGGAGAGACTTGCCCTTGCTCCAGCCATTGTTTCATTGGACTGTGGACGAAATTTGAATCACGATTTAAATGGCGATGGAGCTGAATCCAAGTACAGGGAACTTCAAAAAGTGGTCATCCGCCATTTTTATTCTGGCAAGAATCTCCCTTAATTTTTACCCCTGAATTTTGATCTTGAAAAAACGTAAATGCCATCTTTTTGGAGAACAAATAATCTGGTTTTTTCAATGCTAATGGATTTGTATTGTTTCATTGGAAGTTCAATCTCCAATTGCTCAAACGTTAGTGGATTGTATTTAATCAATCTATTTTCCAGTTCCAGAAAGAGCCCATTTTCTCTAACCTGAATACGATTGGCTCCCGGAATAGGAATCAACTTAGAATAGGTTCCGAACGAGTCGAACACAAAAACCCCTTCTTTCGGACTGTTTAAGTACAACCAGTCTTCAAACTCCACCATTTGATTTGGATTTATTTCAGCTCCTACCAATTGATTAACGTTTGCAATCTCATTAGTGATATTCAATCCCTGATCAAATCTCAATAGTCCAAAACTCACGGGGTCGTAAACCCAAAAACCATTGTCAAATGAGGTGCAGGCCAATTGAGCCAATGATAGGCCAAGGGGGTTCAAATCAATGTTGTCACGCGTTTTGCTTAGGGTATTATCCAATAAGGTTATCTGCCCATAATCCGGATAGTAAAGCAGCAGTTTCATAGGATTTCTTGTGTCCAAATGATTGATTTCTCCCATACTTAAATCGCTGAACCGGTACATCATTTCTCCATGAGAAGAGTAAACGGAAAGTTCGTGTCCCTTAGCTACATACAATTGCCCAATATGATCGGTTGCCATATAATCGAAGTTGCCTTTAATAGTTCCTGTAAGAACTAGTTCTTGGGCATTGGTATTCAACGATAGTGTTACGAAAACTCCAAATAAAACTCGACCAAGCATAGGAACGAATCTACGCAAAGCGATGTTTTCTTTAACAGAAACGATACGTAGGAGAGAATTCATTCAAACTGTGGAGACTCGAGAGGGAAAAAACATGCCAGTTTTTAAAAAAAACCACCATCTTTAGTTCATGCCTTATCCAAAGGAAGAGCTCTTACATCACATTTGGCAGCATTGCCTGTTCAGTTCTCAAGGCCTAAAAACTAACGATGGTCAATTGCTAGAAATTGTCCGTGCGGGAGAATTGAACACCGATTCGGGACCCGATTTTCGAAATTCACGGATAAAAGTTGACGGCACCGAATGGGCTGGAAATGTGGAGATTCACATTCGAAGCTCGGACTGGTTGCGACACAAACATCAGCATGATTCAGCTTACGCAAACATCATTCTGCATGTGGTTTTTGAAAATGATTTGGATGAATCAGTCGGTTCTTTTCCTACGTTGGAATTAAAGAGCCTGGTTTCAGACCAAGTGTTGAAAAGATATGAGAACCTGAACAATTCTTCGGATAATTTGCCTTGCGGAAAGCAATTTTTGGATGTTCCTAAGCTTATCAGAAATGCTTGGTTCGACTCCTTATTAATAGGGCGCGTGCAGCGTAAGTCTGAATGGATAAACGGATTGGTTGATGAATGCAAAGGCGATCTGGAACAGGCTTTTATGGTTGTTCTTTTTCGAGCTTTCGGTATGAAAGTGAATACAGAACCTTTTGAACAGCTCGCCAAGCAAACATCGTGGAAAATGCTGGCAAAGCATCAGGACAATCTTTTTCAATTAGAAGCGATTCTGTTTGGAAATGCAGGTTTTCTGAAAAACCCAAAGGATGATTATTCTCAACAACTGAGGAAGGAATTCGCTTTTCTTCAGCATAAATATAACCTGAAGCCCATGGACGAAAAGCTGTGGAAATTCATGCGGCTGCGACCTGCCAATTTCCCAACCATCCGCATATCGCAATTGGCTTCTCTTTTTCAAAAAACAGGTGCTTTCTACGCCTGGTTTTCCAACCAACCAGAGAAGGTTCAATTTCAAAACTTGCTTGTTTCGCCATCTGAATATTGGGAAACGCATTACAATTTCGGAACAGAATCCACCAAGAAATCAAAGCGCATCGGAACAACAATGGCGCAGAACATACTCATCAATGCGGTTGCTCCGTTTCTCTTTGTCTCGGCTCATCGCGAAGCAAAACCGGAGCTTCAGGATAGGGCACTAACAATTTTGCAAGAACTTCCAGCAGAGAAAAACATCAAGGTAAATGTGTTTACTAAGCAAGGTTTAAAAGTTGAGAATGCCGCAGAATCGCAAGCATTGATTGAACTCAAGACCAATTTTTGCGACCATAAAAAATGCTTAATTTGCAGCATAGGTGCCAATGTTTTGAAGAGAGAATCGTGAGTACGGAGGAGAAGAATAAAGTTGTTTCGTTGCTTGAATTCCAACTATTTGGTGTGTGTTCATGGCTGGGCGAAAAACTCGGGATTAAAGCCACAAGCATTCGCATGTATTTCATTTATCTCTCCTTTTTCACCTTTGGCTCGCCCATAATCGTGTATCTGATTAGTTCGTTCATACTTGAACACAAGCACTATTTTAAGCCAACGGTTCAGCCGAAACGCAAAAGTGTTTGGGATCTCTAAGCAATCCGTTTCTTTAGCGCGTGAATAAGAGAATCCATTCCATCTATTTTCCGTTTGTAGTCATCACGCTTTTATTAATGATAGGGGTGGTTGGCTACATGTTTTTCGAAGGGTTCGACTTTTGGGAAGCAGTTTACATGACCGTGATTACAGTGACTACGGTCGGTTTCAATGAGGTGAAGCCGCTTTCCTTTGAGGGAAGAATCTTTACCATTTTCCTTATCCTCGGCAGTTTTGGTACATTCGCCTATACCATCACTGAAGTCACAAAATATGTGGTCGATGGGGAATTTAGAAGATTACTCTTACACATCCGCGTGGACAGAACCATCAATAAGCTAAAGAACCACACCATCCTTTGCGGTTACGGAAGGAACGGGCGACAAGCATACCAAACGTTGGTAGAGCATGGAATAACGTGTGTTGTTGTAGAAAAGGATAAAGACATCATTTCTGATTTGATGGAAAACGACAAAGTGCTGTTCATCGAAGGAGATGCAACACACGATGAAGTATTGATTCGTGCTGGGATTAAGGATGCGCGAGCGCTTATCTCGGCTTTGCCAAACGATGCCGACAACCTATTTGTGGTGTTGACAGCGAGAGTAAATAATGCCAAACTGAAGATTATTAGTCGCGCGTCAGAAGATAATTCAGACACGAAATTGCGCCATGCGGGTGTGGATAATGTGATTATGCCAGACAAGGTTGGAGGCGCGCACATGGCTCAGTTAGTAGTTAAACCTGATGTTATCGAATTCATTGATCGACTTACTGGGCAATCTTCGGTCTATACACACATTGAAGAAATTCAATGCAGTGCCTTGCCCGAATCGTATATCGGAAAAAGCATCGTGGAATTGAATGTTCGTAAGAATTGGGGAGCAAACATTGTTGGTTTCAAAACCACAGATGGAGAATACGTTTTCAATCCAGAGCCCGAAACCAAAATTCAGAAAGATTCAAAGCTGTTTGTATTAGGAACTTCCCGCCAGATTACAAACATGAAAAACGAAATTCACGGTTAGTTTGAAAAAGATTCTCGTCACTGGTTCCAACGGATTGTTGGGACAAAAACTCGTTTATAAACTGAAGGATAAAAGCGATGTTGAGCTCATTGCTACTGCAAGAGGAAAAAACCGTCTGCTCAACCAGGCAGGATATACGTTCTACTCTTTGGATATTGAAAATTCGGCAAATGTTGATGAAGTCATAGACAAAACAAAACCTGACCATATTATCCACACGGCCGCCATGACGCATGTTGATGAGTGCGAGTTGGACCATGCCGCCTGCGACCGCGCCAATGTGGATGCGGTGCAGTACATGGTGGATGCTGCCGAGCGAAACAATTGCCATTTCGTGCATATTTCCACCGACTTCATTTTTAATGGTGAAGAAGGGCCATACGATGAAAAAGGAGTTCCAGACCCACTCAGTTATTATGGCAAGGCCAAATGGAAAAGTGAACTGATTGTACAAAACAGTAAGTTAAAATGGGCGATTCTGCGTACCGTTCTGGTTTACGGAATTGTGGATAATATGAGCCGCTCCAATATTGTACTGTGGGCAAAAGGCGCATTGGAAAAAGGAGACCCTATTAATGTAGTTGACGACCAATTTCGGTCGCCAACGCTGGCCGAAGACCTTGCTGATGGATGTATTTTAGCAGTTGAGAAAAGGGCTACAGGTATTTACAACATCTCAGGAAAAGACCAACTCAGTATTATCGATCTTGTAAAGGAAGTAGCTGATTATTACGGGCTTGATAAAAGCCTCATCAACCCAGTTTCGTCAGAAACGTTGGATCAGCCCGCCAAACGCCCTCCAGTTACTGGTTTCATTTTAGATAAAGCCAAACGAGAACTTGGCTACAACCCACACAGTTTCAAGCATGGAATTGCGCTAATGGAAAAGCAATTGGCCGAAATAAAACCCTGAAGTCATGCCACCGAGGTGTGCAAATGCAAACTCCTACATTTGTTCGTCATCACAAACTCAAACCAACTTAATTAAGTCTATATGAAGAAGCTGCTTTCGCTTTTCGTAACCGCATTTCTACCAGTTTTAACCTTTGCTCAAGATGGTGGGTTGGATCAAAAAATCGATTATTATTTCGGTCAGGCTACCGGTTGGTTTGTTGGACTCATCTTTTATCAAATCCCGTTTACAGACGATATCAAGGTGTTTTGGGTATTGTTTCCGTTGATTCTTGGAGCACTTTATTTCACAATCATCTTCAAATTTCCGGGCCTCAGACTGTTTCATATTGCCGTAAACACAGTGCGAGGGAAATATGAAGATGTTGAGGAGATGCCTTCAGATTTGAATATAGTTGATGGCGATGAGCCAGATACAATTCGTATTGAAGGTGCGCATGGCGAAGTGAATCACTTCCAAGCATTAACCGCTGCACTTTCAGCAACGGTCGGCCTTGGAAATATTGCTGGAGTTGCTGTGGCAATTGCCATCGGAGGACCTGGAGCAACATTTTGGATGATATTGGCAGGGTTACTTGGCATGTCTTCCAAGTTTGTGGAATGTACACTTGGTGTCCGCTTCCGCGAAGTGGACGAGAACGGACGAGTTTATGGTGGCCCGATGTACTATCTTTCTAAAGGGCTTTCTGCTAAGAACATGGCAGGTCTAGGAAAAGTGCTCGCAACTTTGTTTGCCATTATGTGTGTAGGCGGTTCTTTCGGTGGAGGCAACATGTTCCAGTCCAATCAGGCGGCTGAAATTTTTCTTACATCAGCAGGAATTGAATCTGCCTATGGCGGAACCGTTTTTGGAATCATTCTGGCAATTTTGGTAGGTATCGTAATTCTTGGAGGAATTCAGAGAATTGCATCTGTAACGGAGAAAATTGTTCCATTCATGGCAGTAATCTACGTAGGAGCCGCACTCATTATCATCTTTATGAATGCAGAGCATGTTCCTGCAGCTTTTTCAGCCATTTTTAATGGAGCTTTTACAGGAGCGGGAATCGCAGGTGGTGCCATTGGAGTGCTCATTCAAGGTTTTCGAAGAGCGGCATTCTCCAATGAAGCAGGAATTGGGTCTGCCGCTATCGCTCACTCAGCGGTTAAAACCAAGCATGCTGCTTCCGAAGGAATTGTTGCCTTATTAGAGCCTTTTATTGATACAGTTGTAATCTGTACGATGACTGCTTTGGTAATCGTAATTTATAATATAGAAGGAGCATTTGCCTATGGCGATGCCGGAGGTAACGCAGTTATTAATGGCGTAGGCACGCTCTCAGGGGTTGGCCTTACCAATCACATCTTCGAAAGTGCCATTCCGCATTTCTCTATCGCTCTTACAATTGCAGTAGTACTTTTTGCATTCTCAACCATGATTTCTTGGTCCTATTACGGAATGCAATCTTGGACCTATCTCTTTGGGAAATCAGACCGCAACGAAAAAATTTACAAGATTCTTTTCTGCCTTTTCGTAGTTGTGGGTGCTGCTTCTAAAATGGGAAGTGTGCTCGATTTCTCCGATGCCATGATCTTTGCCATGATGGTACCCAACATGATTGGACTCTTCATTCTTGCGCCTTACGTTAAAGAGGAGCTTTCCAAATACTTGGCCGCCATTAAAGGGAAATAAGACCTACTAGGTTTTCAAAACCTAGTAGGTCTTTGAAATCAACTATCGCAAGTTCTTTGTTTATTATTTTGTATTTTTCTTCTGAATTGGAAACTCAAGAAGAATGTTACCTCAATGGTTCAAAGAGTACCTGTCGTTTCATAAAACCGAGCGAAACGGAATAGCTGCACTCGTACTTATTCTAATCGGGCTGATTACATTCAATATGTATCAGCGGTTTTTCTGGAAAGGCGATTGGGAAGAAATGCAGCTGAAATACGGGCCGATAATCGTCCAATTTCAAGAAGAAACAGATTCCATCGCACAAGCGGAGGAAACACCCGAACCGTGGATTCCCAAAACCAGAGAACTCTTCAAATTTGACCCGAACACCTTGGACAGCTCAGGCTGGGTTGCACTCGGATTCAGTCCAAAACAATCAGGAGCTATTCTCAAGTATAGGAGTGCTGGCGCGAAATTTAGAAAGCCAGAAGACATCAAAAAGTTGTTTGTGGTTGATGATGAACGCTATGAAGAACTCAAGCCGTTCATCGAAATACAGCCGATTGCCGAAACAGAGCCTACTGAGAAATGGAAGAACGACAGCTTTGAAAAGAAGCCGAAATGGGAAAAACCGGAATACATCCCGAAAAACATAGAGCTCAACACCGCAGATTCAGCCCTGCTCGTAGAGGTCCAGGGTATCGGTCCATTCTTCGCAAGAGTAATAATTGAACAGCGCGATAAGCTTGGAGGCTTCCGAACCAAGAATCAAGTGCTGGAAGTGTATGGGATGGATTCGGCCAAATTTGCCAAAATTGAGTCCGAACTTTGGGTTGACCCGGCCCGCATCAGCAAGATCAACATCAATAAGGCCACCCTCAAAGAACTGGTTCATCATCCGTACATCAATTTCAATCAGGCCAAAGCAATTGTCAATTATCGCGAACAGCACGGTCAGTATAAAAATCTTGAAAGCCTCAAGAAAATCCATCTTATTGATGATGGATTCATGTCAGAAATGACACCCTATCTCAAAGTGGAATAAGCGGTTTTCAGGCAGAATTCGCATTCACCTGTGTCTGTCCTCCTATCGCTTTAAGCACTTTCAGTATTGTGGCAAATTGAGGTTTGGCCCCGTCCGACAGGGCCTTGTAAAGGACTCTGGCTGCTTAAATGTTTGCCAACAGTTAAGTATAAGCGCAGCAGCGGGATTGGTGCACTGACTTTTCAGAATTAATACTGACCTTGAATTTGTCAAATATATTTTCGTTTAAATACCAGAACAGATATTTTTCATCTGCTATTTTATACAATGTCATTTTCTAAATTGAAATCAATATCTTTTTTCGATAACCTTATTTTATTTTTCGGTATTGCCCTCAAAATTTTTCTAATATGTATTACTTTTTCTTCTTTAATAAAAGTTGGGATTAAATTTTCAAGTTTAATCTTGAAAAGACGGTTTAGAATTACTGAATCCTCTTTAGATAAAGGTCTGATTCCGTTAATAAGTTCAGAAACATATCCTTTTCTATGTCCTAATATTTTTGCCAGATCAGATTGATTCAAACAGTTTTCTATCAGTTTTGAGCGAATAAGCTCTTTTCTTTTTGCATAAAATTCATTTTCAGCTTGAATGATCTGTTCTGCTAAATCACTCTCTTCAATCAGGTCATTGGTAATACCTTCACTTTCAGACCAATTCTTATCTTCATATTTTCTTATCAGTTCAGATAAGTGTTTTCTCAAAGGTTTATAAGACTCATTTTCTTTAGCCAAAACTCTTAATTTAAGAGATAGATCAGATGCTCTTTCAAGTTCCAGCTCACTATTCAATGAATTGATGTTTGCTATATTTTGAATTGAAAATTTTTCCATGATTAAATCAAATTTTGGTTTCTCAACCATTTTTCTATTGTGCTTTTATTTCCTTTGAACGTTTTATCATATTCTTTGTGACTTCCTGTCCATACAATAGATGCCTCTGAATCTTCAAAGACAATTAAGATCATTGTTCTGTGAACACTTATATTGAAGAAATAGAAACCTTCAGAATGAACATTATCAGCGTCTGGCCTATCCTTTTTTATTTCGATGGGGTTTTTCCAATCAGCATTTTCAATGTCTCGAATCAGTTTTTTGATGGCTTCAGTCAACTTTTTGTTTCCTTGATTCTTTTTCTCAAGCTTTAAAAGCTTTCTTTTGTTCAGTAGATTCAAATTTCAAATAATTTACTGCAAATATAATAAAGAAGTTTCATGTTATGTGGAACTTTTTATTTCGTCCCCCATATTGGCTATGAAGTTGTTCAAAGTCGATTCGAGAAAATAACGTGGTTATGCGGAAAAAGAACCATTTTTTAACCAGCGAATCCGACTTTGAACAACTTCTATGAGAACCTTACCATATCCACCTTTCGGATTCCCATATTCCCATAACCATTTGTGTCTCTGCGCCTCTGCGTGCAACTTCTTTCTCCGTGCCTTTGCGTGACCCCAGAACGCCCATTTGCGTACAGCAGATTTGTATCGTAAAATTGCAGCCCAATTCACCCAGCCATTTTAATGCTGCAAACCCGCGTAAAACAAGCCATCAGAGATGTCCCTGATTTTCCCAAGCCAGGGATTCTCTTTAAGGACATCACCCCAATTTTGCTGAACAACAAGCTGAGTGCCGAAATTTCGGAGGCATTGGCCGCACAGGTCTCCAATTGGAAAGTAGATGCCATCGTAGGCATAGAAAGCCGTGGGTTCTTCTTCGGGATGATGATGGCGCAAGTGCTCAAAGTTCCGTTCATTCCTGTACGGAAACAGGGAAAACTACCTTACGAAACAGTTTCGCACGAATACGATTTGGAATATGGAACAGCCATAGTTGAAGTTCATACTGATGTGATTGAGCCTGGCTGGAATGTTTTGATTCATGATGACCTTTTGGCAACAGGCGGAACCGCATGTGCAGCTGCAGAACTCATCGAAAAACAGAACGGAACCGTTGCAGGTTTCGTCTTTTTGGTAACGCTTGATTTTTTAAACGGCAAAGATGCTTTGGATAAGTATTCCAACAACTTTGTCAGCTTGGTTAATTACTGATTCAAGAGCATTCGTCATATTCGTAGCCGATTCGTAATTCGTATCAGAGCTATATTCAATCAAAGAGATAAAGACAACTATGGATTTTTCACAGAACGAGAACCAAAAAATGATTGCGGATATGTGCCGCGATTTCGCAGAAAAAAACATCCGCCCAAAAATGATGGAGTGGGACGAAAGCCAAGAATTCCCAGTTCAGCTGTTTAAACAAATGGGCGAGCTCGGTCTCATGGGAGTACTTGTGCCGCAGGAGTACGGGGGGGCAGGCCTCAGCTATCTCGAATATGTGACCGCACTTACCGAGATAAGCTCCGTATGCGGGAGCATCGGCCTTTCGATGGCAGCACATAATTCGCTTTGTACAGGCCACATTTTGCAGCACGCCAATGAAGAGCAGAAAAAACGTTGGTTACCAAAACTCGCAACAGCCGAATGGATTGGTGCTTGGGGCTTAACCGAGCATAACACGGGTTCAGACTCAGGCGGCATGAATACCACAGCCGTTAAGGATGGAGAGTATTGGGTTATCAATGGTGCGAAGAATTTCATTACTCACGCCATTTCTGGTGATATTGCTGTAGTGATGACCAGAACAGGAGAGAAAGGAGATTCTCATGGAATGACAGCTTTTGCTGTTGAAAAAGGAACACCTGGTTTCACTTCTGGAAAGAAAGAGAACAAACTTGGAATGCGTGCTTCAGAAACAGCAGAATTGATTTTTCAAGATTGCCGAGTGCATGAAAGCAATATGATAGGAGAAGAGGGAGATGGTTTTATTCAGGCCATGAAAGTGTTGGATGGAGGCCGAATTTCCATTGCAGCTCTCTCTCTCGGAATCGCCAAAGGCGCTACAAAAGCAGCCACCAAGTATGCAAAAGAGCGTGAGCAATTCGGGAAACCAATAGCTCAGTTCCAAGGAATCGCGTTCAAATTGGCCGATATGCACACAGAATATGAAGCTGCTGAGTTGCTCACGTTGCAAGCTGCGGATATGAAAAACCGTGGACTGAACGTCACCGTAAAATCCGCCATGGCCAAGTATTACGCTTCGGAGGTTTGTGTTCGCTCAAGCACAGAATGCGTTCAGATCTTCGGTGGCTACGGATTCACGAAGGATTTTCCTGCTGAGAAATACTATCGCGACAGCAAACTCTGCACAATTGGCGAAGGCACTTCCGAAATTCAGAAAGTGGTCATTGCCAAGAATTTGATCAAAGGGTAAAACCACTTCAATCTGATTATCTTTGAGATTCATGGCAACAATTAGACTGAATATAAATGAAAAAGTACTCGACAAAGTACTTTGGTTGCTTGGGCACTTCTCAAGTGAGGAAGTAGAAATAGTTCGTGAGGATGCGGAATTTTTGAAAAACAAAAAGGCAGTTCAGGATGAACTGGATCTGATGAATCAGGGAAAAGCAACATTTATTTCCGTTGAAGAACTTGACCAACAGGTTCGACAAGCTATTGCCAAACATGGAAATTAAGATCAGTGAGAAGTTCAGAACTGAGCTTCTTGACTAGGTCGATTACATTGCGCGTGACAAGCCGATAGCAGCCTTGAAATTCTATGATGACTTCCTCGATTTAATAAAAGAAATTCCGAAGTATCCTTTCAAACACAGGCAATCCATCTATTCTGACGATGCTAACGTGAGGGATCTGATTTTCAAAGGATACGCAGTCACTTTCAGAGTTAATGAGCATGCAAATACAATCGAAGTGTTTTCTTTGATCAAGTACCAAAAAGGATAAAAGTGCTGTGGTCAACACGGCTCAGGTTGATAGGTTCACGATACAGTACGTGATTTCCTTTGCCGTTGGGGAAAATTGCGGATAATCATTTGAATTTCTTCGCCTAACTTGCCGCCCATGGGGCAAATGGAGCGGTTGTTGGCCGCACTTTCAGTTCTTCTTGTGTTCGTTTATGTGGTGCTGCGTGCCATGTACGTTCCCACGTTTCATGATGAGGCAGCCACGTTTTTTCATTACATCGTTTCAGAGAAATTCCTGCCCTATCAGGCACATTGGGATGCTAACAATCACATCCTTAATTCAACTCTAGGCTTCTTCTGCTACAAGTTCTTTGGATCCGAGCAGATTTGGATTCGCCTGCCCAATGTTCTTTCCTTTTTGGTCTATGGATTCTTTGCCGTTCGTATTACAGAGGAACTGAAAAGTGGGCTTCTTCGTTGGTTGACGCTTATCGCCATTCTTACAGCCGTATTTCCGTTGGAATTCTTCTCCCTAGCACGCGGTTATGCCATGTCGCTTGCGTTTTTGCTTGGAGCGGTTTATCATGGAGCACAATATCTGAGAACTACCAAACTCAAGCATCAACTAATGTTGTGGTTTTGGATGTGGTTGGCGGTTACGGCCAGCCTCACGCTCATAAATACCTACATCATTCTATTAGGGCTGTCATTTCTTGTTCTGTTCAGGGTAGAATCGAAACGATGGCTGCATTTTCTAATCTGGTTGGTTTTTGGCTTTTCTTTTTTCGCGGCAGCGGCATACTATGGTTTTGAACTTAAGGAACGAGGATTGCTTTATACAGGCTTAGATGATGGTTTTATTGAAGTTACGGTTGCCTCATTAGTCAGGTATCAATTACAAATTGAGTCTGGGTTTCTTTCAATGTTAATGACCGCAATTGGTGGGTTTTCTGCTTTTGCACTTTTGATGGTGTTTGCGCTTAAACGTTTGCAATGGTCTGCTGTTCGGTTAACGGCCTTTTTGCTGCTCTTCAATGCCATCGCTTCTATTCTTCTGAATTTGATTTTCGGAATGAATTTTCCTGAGAATCGTGTTGGAATGTACTACATTCCGTTGTTTCTGATTACATTTTCTGGAGCGCTGGACCAATGGAACCGAACTAATAAGAATGTGAAGTGGGCAGGGCTGTCGCTGCTTTTCTTTCCAATTCATTTGGCTAACCATCTCAATTTAGAGACCACTGTTTTGTGGCCGAAATGGCATGGTAGTGATGATATATATAATGAAGTGGTCAAGTATCAGCGAACGCAGGATGAAACCCTTATGGTTAGTGGGGAATATTTGAATGAGTTGGGGTGGGCATTTTACAACTTTCAGAATGATGCAGAATTGCAACTTCTACAGCGCGACCCAGTTCCAGATACACTTGCTGATTTGCTGATTGCCAGACCGGAGGATTTCGATTTTGCAAGCGTTCCTTACGATACGATGTATGTTGATGTAGCCAATGGAATATATCTTCTCAGGAGAAAAAGAGCAATTCGCTGGTCTGAATCCAAGAAAATGGACTTGAACATTGCCGAGATAGACGGTACAAATGAGTTTTATGAATTACTGAATGATTCTGTTTCCCGTCTGCCCGGAATAATTGGCTCATTGGAACTGAATGCAACCATCGATGTAGCAGGAGGACTATGGGATGGACATTTGGTTATCACGTCTAAAGACTCGGCTGGAAATGGATCTTACAACTATGTTCAAATGCACTGGTTGCGACAGGAGTGGAAAGGAGATGAGTTTCATCTTAAGCGCACGTATCATTTTGCCAAAAACGCGAAAATGTTCAAGGTATATTTCTGGAACATGAATCGGCAGAAAATTCACATTAAAGTATCTGATTTTAGTTTTCGAGTTCCTGAGTAAGGACCATTTTTCCAGTGCAAAGGCATTAAGAAGTTCGCTGCATAAGCTGTAAGCAAAACATAACCAACTAATAACGAGCGACCTAGCCTGTCAGTTCGAGTGATTGGAGGCACAACAATCGTATCGAGAACCCAATAACCCGAACTCTGGATGTAATAATCTGATTGTAAACTTAATGCGTTTGCCCTAGCCAATTTTTTTGTGGGATTGTTTACTATAGATAAAAATGTATTTTTGCAGCCCATTTGAACAAAAGGAGGTAAAAAGACATGTTGATTATTCCAGTTAAAGAAGGCGAGAGTATTGAAAGAAGTCTGAAAAAATTCAAGCGAAAGTTTGAAAAGACAGGAGCAATGCGTCAGTTACGAGCCCGCAAGCAGTATGTAAAACCATCTGTTGGGAGAAGAAAGGAAATGAAGAAGGCGCGTTATGTGCAAGGTCTTAGACAAGAAGAGGAAGGGTAGAATTTCTAGACTTCTGAAACATTATATCGAAATTCCAGTTAGTGAAATACTAGCTGGAATTTTTTTATGCGCGAGATTGTTGATGGCTTTGTAAATCATATTCAGAAAGAAAAGCGATTTTCTAGTCATACAGTTGTGGCCTATTCCAAGGATCTCGACCAATTTCTACACCATACAACCGAAAATTTGGAGATTACTTCTATCTCTGAAGTGGACCATCATGACATCCGATCGTGGATTATCTCAATTTTAGAAGACGCTAAGCTCCAACCGAGCTCCGTTAATCGGAAGATTTCATGCCTTCGCTCGTTCTATAAATATCTAGTCCGAAATGACATGGTTACAAAGAACCCGATGGCCAAAATAACCTCTCTAAAAACCAAGAAAAAGCTTCCGCTGTTTTTGGAGCAATCGCAGATGACGAATCTCCTAGATGGAATGGCATTTGGCGATGACTTCGCTGGCGTTCGCGATAAGCTGATTATTGAATTGCTGTATTGTACAGGAATGAGACGTGCAGAACTTATTGGTTTGGAAACGGCCAATGTTAATGTTTCTAAACAGGAGATTAAAGTGCTCGGCAAGCGAAACAAAGAACGCATCATTCCGTTATCTCCACAAACAGTTAATCTCATTCAGGAATATCAACGAATGTCTTCCGAGAATTTTGATGATTGCAATTTGGGAAAACACCTCTTTACGGACGATAACGGAAATAAGATGTCAGATGGATTTGTTTATCGAAAAGTGAATAAGTATCTTCGGTTGGTAACCACCATTGGAAAAAAGAGCCCACATATTTTGCGCCACACATTTGCCACGCATATGCTCAACAACGGAGCAGACCTTAATGCCATTAAGGAGTTGCTTGGGCACGCCAATCTTTCTGCCACACAGGTTTACACACACAATACAATAGAAAAGTTAAAACAGATTTATGAACAAGCTCATCCAAGGGCATAAAACAGGAAGTCATGACAGTAAAAATTCAATCAATCCATTTCGATGCGGACACGAAGCTTTTAGATTTTGTAGAATCTAAAGTTGGAAAGCTAAACACCTATAGTAATACCATCATTGATAGCGAGGTATTTTTGAGACTCGATAAGAGTAACTCACATGAAAACAAGATTGCAGAGATTAAATTACTCGTTCCTGGCAACGATTTGTTCGCAAAACGTCAATGCAAGTCGTTTGAAGAGGCAACCGACCAGGCTGTTGAAGCGCTAAGACGCCAGCTGAAAAAGCAGAAGGAGAAGGCAATGCCCTAATTTTTCTAACCGAATACGTAATGAAGAAAACTCCAGCTAGCTGGAGTTTTTTTTTGTACTTGAAATTGCTGTTTGAGTAGTAATTGTTCATAACCGTTTTCTAAACATTTTCACCACTGTAGAATTTTAAGCTAAATTTTTTCTATCGGCATTGTTGATTTGTACTTAAAGTAGTACATTTGCAGTCCTTTTTCGAGGGGGTTTTACGCGCAAAAATCGCTGAAAGCCCCGTGGTTAAAGGAAAGTAGGGTAAAAGCCGGTGTAGCTCAGTTGGCCAGAGCAGCTGATTTGTAATCAGCATGTCGGGGGTTCGAATCCCTCCACCGGCTCAGAAGTCGGAGGATGGATGAGAAATTTGTCTCGAAATTTATTTCGGGAAACCCTTTCACCGGTTTGGTTCTTTGAATATATTTTTAGTGTCGGGCAGATACTCAAGCGGCCAACGAGGACAGACTGTAAATCTGTTGGTTTTTACCTTCGAAGGTTCGAATCCTTCTCTGCCCACCACCAAATTTTAAGCGGGAGTAGCTCAGTTGGTAGAGCATCAGCCTTCCAAGCTGAGGGTCGCGAGTTCGAATCTCGTCTCCCGCTCATTAAAAATTACCCCAATAGCTGCGGGGTGTGAAAGCCGATGTAGCTCAGGGGTAGAGCGCGTCCTTGGTAAGGACGAGGTCGGGGGTTCAAATCCCCCCATTGGCTCAACGAGATGTGGAGAGAGAGTTTGAATAGAAAGAAGTAAACAGTAATTAATAAATAAGTAACAAATCAATTAATATTTAACCATGGCCAAAGAGAATTTTGATCGATCCAAGCCGCATGTTAACATTGGTACTATTGGCCACGTTGACCACGGTAAAACAACACTAACCGCTGCAATTACTCAGGTGCTGCATAAGGCTGGTTTGTCTGAAGAAAGAAGTTTTGAATCAATTGATAATGCCCCTGAAGAAAAAGAAAGAGGTATTACAATTAACACTTCACACGTTGAATATACAACTGCTAACCGTCACTACGCACACGTTGACTGTCCTGGTCACGCGGATTACGTAAAGAACATGGTTACTGGAGCGGCTCAAATGGACGGTGCTATTGTAGTTGTAGCTGCAACAGATGGTCCAATGCCACAAACTCGTGAGCACATCCTTCTTGCACGTCAAGTAAACGTTCCAAGAATCGTTGTTTTCATGAACAAGTGTGATATGGTTGACGATGAGGAGCTTCTTGAGCTTGTTGACATGGAGATAAGAGAATTGCTTTCTTTCTACGATTACGATGGAGATAATACTCCAGTTATTCAAGGATCTGCACTAGGTGGATTGAATGGCGATGAAAAATGGTCTAAGACTATTCTTGAGTTGATGGAAGCTGTTGATACCTGGATTGAGATTCCTAAAAGAGAAATTGACAAAGATTTCATTATGCCAGTGGAGGATGTATTCTCAATTACTGGACGTGGAACCGTTGCTACAGGAAGAATTGAAGCTGGTGTAATTAATACTGGAGACAACGTTGAGATTCTGGGAATGGGAGACGAGAAATTGACTTCTACCATTACAGGTGTTGAGATGTTCCGTAAGATTCTTGATAGAGGAGAGGCTGGTGATAATGTTGGTCTTCTTCTTAGAGGGATTGAAAAAGAAGCGATTAAGAGAGGAATGGTAATTGCCAAGCCTGGATCAATCACTCCGCACACAGAATTCAAAGCTGAAATCTATGTTTTAAAGAAAGAAGAAGGTGGACGTCACACTCCATTTCACAATAAGTATCGTCCACAGTTCTATATCAGAACAACAGACGTTACAGGTGAGATTTTCCTTCCAGAAGGACAGGAAATGGTAATGCCTGGTGATAACTTGACAATTACAGTTAAGTTGATTGTTCCAGTTGCGATGAACGTAGGCCTTCGTTTTGCAATCCGTGAGGGTGGTAGAACCGTAGGTGCTGGACAGATTACTGAGATTACTAAGTAATAATACTGAAGTTGGAAAAGGTGTCCCGACAAGTCGGGACGCCTTTTGGCTTCAATAAACGGGTGTAGCTCAGTTGGTAGAGCACTGGTCTCCAAAACCAGGTGTCGGGAGTTCGAGTCTCTCCTCCCGTGCCGGAAAAAAGAGATGAGAATAGCATGAGACGAGAAGTTTATCCCGATCCGAACGCGAGTGAGGCATCGGGAAGTCTCTCCTCCCGTGCGAAAGAAGGAAAGGATATGGCGAATATTAAGACATACGTAGAAGAATCATACAACGAGTTGGTGAACAAGGTTTCTTGGCCAACTTGGGCAGAGCTTCAAAATAGCACCTCAATTGTGGCTATTGCATCTGTAATTATTGCCCTGATGATTTTTGTAATGGATTTTGCATTCGGCATTAATGGAGGTGAGGATACAGTTTGGAAAGGCGTACTAGGATTCTTCTATGAGTTATTCTGAACAACCTGAAGTAAAGACAAGGATGAGCGAGAGCAGTAAAAAATGGTATGTGGTTCGGGCTATTAGTGGTCAAGAAGCAAAGGTGAAAGCCTATATCGAAACTGAGATTGAATATGCCGGAATGGCAGATCATGTTGCTCAGGTTCTTATACCTAAAGAGAAGGTCTTTCAGATCAGAAAAGGAAAGAAAGTAAGTAAGGAAAGAAATTTCTTTCCCGGTTACATTCTTATAGAAGCTGATTTGATTGGAGAGATTCCACACATTATTAAAAACATCACAGGTGTTATTGGCTTTTTGGGTGAGACCAAAGGTGGAGCACCAGTTCCATTACGCCAGTCTGAGGTAAACAGAATTCTCGGTAAGGTTGATGAATTGGCAGAAAGCGATGAGGAAATGAACATTCCTTTCGTTGTTGGTGAAGCGGTTAAAGTTATTGACGGACCATTCAATAGCTTCAGCGGAATCATCGAAGAAATAAACGAAGAGAAAAAGAAACTCAAAGTAATGGTGAAGATTTTCGGAAGAAAAACACCATTGGAGTTGAGTTACATGCAAGTAGAAAAAGAGTAAATAAACAAGGATTTATCAGTGCATTGATTTATGAATGCTTCCCCCTGCGCTGTCTATCATATATAAATAGTTCTAATAAATAGTTAAACATGGCAAAAGAGATAAGCGGATTAATTAAGCTCCAGATTAGGGGTGGTGCCGCTAACCCTGCCCCGCCTGTAGGACCTGCATTGGGTGCTAAAGGAGTCAATATTATGGACTTCTGTAAGCAATTCAACGCGCGTACTCAGGAAAGTCCGGGCAAGGTTTTGCCGGTGGTGATTACAGTTTTCGCGGACAAGTCGTTCGAGTTTGTAATCAAAAAACCTCCTGTAGCCGTCTCAGTTAAAGAAGCAATTAAGCTTAAGTCAGGTTCTGCAGAGTCTAACCGTGTTAAAGTGGGAAAGATTACTGTTGATCAGATTAAGGCTATCGCTGAAGAAAAAATGCCTGACATGAACTGTTTTACTGTTGAATCTGCCATGCATATGATTGCTGGAACAGCGCGTAGCATGGGAGTGACTGTGAACGGAAAACTTCCAGAAAAAGTTTAAGAAAAATGGCACTTACTAAGAATAGAAAGAAAGCCCTTGAGCTTGTGGATGTTGACACAACATATTCACTCAACGATGCGGCAGGGCTGTTAAAACAAATGCCAACCATGAAGTTTGATGCTTCGATTGACGTAGCCGTAAGGCTAGGGGTTGATCCTAGAAAAGCAAACCAAATGGTTAGAGGAGTTTGCAGCCTTCCACATGGTACAGGAAAATCAGTAAAAGTTCTTGCGCTTTGTACTCCTGATAAGGAAGAAGAAGCAAAGGCAGCCGGTGCAGACTACGTTGGACTTGACGAGTATCTCGACAAGATCAAGGGGGGATGGACCGATGTAGATGTTATAGTAACCATGCCAACGGTTATGGCCAAATTGGGCCCGTTGGGTAGAGTATTAGGACCACGTGGTCTTATGCCAAACCCAAAAGCGGGAACAGTTACCATGGACATTGGTAAGGCGGTTTCGGATGTAAAAGCCGGAAAGATTGACTTCAAAGTTGATAAGTATGGAATCGTTCATGCGGCAGTAGGTAAATTGTCTTTCTCGGAAGAACAAATTATTGAAAACGCAAAAGAGTTGATTTCAACACTTATGAAACTGAAGCCATCTGCGGCAAAAGGAACCTACATTAAGAGTATTGCTCTATCTGGGACGATGACTCCTAGCATACGGGTTGACGTGAAATCATACAGTAGTAATTAGCAAGTAAAGAACAATGACCAAAGAAGAGAAAAATCAAGCAATTGATGCTCTGGTAGCTGATCTTGACGCCACCGCTAATTTTTATCTGGCTGATATTTCAAACCTAAACGCAGAGCAAACTTATAAGCTTCGTGCTACAGCTCACAAGCGCTCCATTGGAGTGAAAGTTGTGAAAAACACTTTACTCAGAAAGGCGCTTGAAAAAGCAAATGGAGAGTTTGAAGAGTTGTACGACATTCTTAAAGGAAACACTTCAATCTTCTTCTCTGAAACAGGCAATGCTCCAGCAAAGCTTATCAAAGAACTTAGAAAGAAGACCGATCGTCCTTTATTGAAAGGAGCTTACGTAGGAGAAAGCATCTATCTAGGCGATGAAAATGTTTCCGTATTGGAAAACATCAAGTCGAAAGAAGAGCTTATTGGAGATATCATTATGCTTCTGCAGTCGCCTGCGAAGAACGTTATCTCTAGCCTTCAATCACCTGGAAGAAACCTTTCTGGAATACTGCAAACACTTGCCGAAAAAGGCGAATAATCGCCCATCGGTTATCATTTAATCAAATTACAAACACGAATAACAATCAAATAAAATGGCAGATTTAAAAGAATTCGCAGAGCAGTTAGTAAACCTATCTGTAAAAGATGTGAACGAACTTGCTGGAATCCTAAAAGACGAATATGGTATTGAGCCTGCTGCTGCTGCAGTTGTTGCTGGTCCTGCTGCTGCAGGTGGTGATGATGATGCTGGAGAAGCTCAAACCGAATTTGATGTAATCCTTACAGCCGCTGGAGGTTCTAAACTTGCAGTTGTTAAGTTGGTAAAAGAGCTTACAGG
>Ga0316208_1000891_pt1 | contig 31802 bp, 26 predicted proteins | sample 3monopyrite_MG_FD_204944 | JGI IMG/M metagenome (GOLD analysis project Ga0316208, IMG submission 204944) | Microbial mat bacterial communities from mineral coupon in-situ incubated in ocean water Damariscotta River, Maine, United States -... | ecosystem: Environmental > Aquatic > Marine >...
AGTGTGCAGGAGAATTTCACGATTTCATCACGCCGTGCGAATTTTCTTCCCTAACCCCCTTTTGCGCTAGAGTGGAGGCATGAAGGGACTCCTATTTTTCCTCTCGGCAACCACCCTCCTTGTGGCCACACCTAGCTATGCGCAAACCCAGGTCTTGATTGACTTTGAAAGCACACCCGGGCCCGATGGCATGCTCGGCACCGCCGACGACGTGCCTCTGACAGCTCCCTCTTTGTTCTCATCCCAGGGCACACAGCTGACGACGGAATTCGCCTCGACCGGTGTGACCTTCACTATGCCCACCACGAATGACGCCAATGAGGTCCTCCTCGCGCAGTCCTTCTCCCCCCCGGGTACCCACAGCCCGGTCAATCTTCTAGCTGCTGGTTCGGGGCTGGTCCTCGGCGGCACTTTCCAAGTTCCGGTGTTTGAAGTCTCTGCTCTTGTGGGCATTACCAGCAACGGAGCGAGTGGCGCCGACATCCTCGAGATCTTCGACGCCGGCGGTATCAGCTTGGGCACCGTTCAAGGAAGTGAAACCACCGTTTCTATTAGCTCGGCAGTGCCCATCGCCCGCTTCGAGATTCGCGATTCCGGTGCGATTTCCGATGTCGTCGCGATTGATAACTTTGGCTTCGTCACCCAACCACCGGGGCCAGTCCTTAGCGTGGTCGGCAGTTGCCCAGGCACTAACACCATTCAGATCGATGGCGCGAGCCCGTTCGCAACCGTGGTTTTGCTGTACGGCCCTGCAGGTAGTTTCACTTTGCCGGGCGGACCTTGCGCAGGCACCACACTCGATCTGGCGACGCCCAATATTGCCGGCTTGTTTGCTGCCGACCTCAGTGGCAGCGTCACCCTCAGTACCATGATTCCAGCAGGCTTCTGCGGCATTTCCCTGCAGGCTGTGGAGCCAGGCGGCTGCCTAAGCAGCAACGTCGTGGTGCTTTAGTAAACATAAGCCAGGCTCATGACTCTTCTTCATCATGGGCCTTAAATGGCTTCAGCCAGCGAAGAGTTCCAAAGGTCACCAACGCCAACAAGATGGCAATTTCTAGGCGGCGAAATGCCACCGCACTTCCTAAGGCCCCCATGGTCCAGATGCCGGCTGCCGTGGCGGTACCCCTAAGGGAAGAGCCGTCTTTCAAGATGGCGCCTCCGCCAATGAAACCAATGCCGGTAGCCAATCCCTGCAACATTCGAGAGTTTGCACTGGGATCACCGTCTGCAATTGAGGAAACCACCAGCACATAAGCGCAGGAAGCCATCGCCACGAGTGGGAAGGTACGTAAACCCGGGCTGTTCTTCAGTTGTTCGCGGTCCCAGGCCACAGGCAAAGCCAGCAGAAATGCGACCACTAAAGAAGCCAAATGGTAGGCGAGAACGGAGATGCTGAAATCCCAATCTCCGATGGCTTCACTGAGTTGCAGGGCCACACTCACTTAAGACTCCTTGGGCATGGTCCGCACATGCAGGTCGCGCTGTGGGAAGGCAATCTCGATGTGCGATTCACGGAAGGCTGCATCGATGCGCGAATGCATGGAGTCCATAGCGGTCGGCCACGAGTCGCGGTTTGGGATGAAGATGCGTAACTCGAAATCGAGAGAGCTCTCGCCAAAGCCACGGAAGATGGCGTTGGGTTCAGGGTCTTTCAACACGAGCGGCTCAGCCTGAGCGCATTCCATAAGTCGCTTCCGCGCCAGAGCCACATCGGAGCCATAGGCAATACCCACCGGAATGATGAGGCGAGTGATGGAATCGCTCAAGGACCAGTTGACTACTTGTTGCGTGATGAACTCCTTGTTCGGCACCAGCATTTCCCGCCGGTTCCAGTCCAAGATCGTGGTCGCGCGCATGCGCAGCTGGGTCACGCGCCCTTCGACTTGTCCCACCGAAATGACATCGCCAACGCGAATCGGTCTTTCGAACAAGATGATCAAGCCAGAAATGAAGTTGGCGAAAATCTCTTGTAGGCCGAAGGCCAAGCCAAAGGTGAGTGCAGCCACCAACCACTGCACATGTTCCCAACCAACACCAAGCGTGTTGGAAATCGCCCCGAGGCCAACCAAAACAATGGCATAGCGCAATAGGGTGCTGATGGCGTAACGAATGCCACTATCTAATGGCAAGCGTTGCAGCAAGGTCAGTTCCACCAGCGCGGGAAGGTTGCGGCTAAATACCACTAATACCACCAGCAGGATGATGGCGATCAAGACCTCGGCCAGGGTTAATACCGGGCCGGCGACTTCGCTCCTGGAAAGAGAGGTCGGCATAGGGAAACCGGTAGACGGTGCCACTCCTTCGCTGGCCGTTTCCACCTCGGCTGCAAGGCTTGCCGTATCGACAAGCTCCGGGCTAGCTTCCACCATCGCAAACTTAGGATAAACCTGAATTTGGTTGAGGTTATCTAGTGCGGGGAAGACATCGGCCCAAATCAAAAACACACCGATGACCGTGGCCAAAGAGATTCCACTGCGGAAAAGCTTGCGCGTTTGCGCATCTACCGAAGGTATGTCGATTTGTTCGTCATCTAGGGAAGGAGGCAGGCCCTCACCTGGATCTCCTTCGCCCTCTTCATGTTCCTGGCGCTTGGCTTTTTGCGCCAAGGCTTGAGCCACGGCCAGTTTCCGTTTCGTCGAAGCGAGCCAGCGCAGAAGGAAGGCATAAGAAATGGCCAACACCATGCCGAACAACACGGTTTGGCGGAGGCGAGCGTCGATTTCGAGCGCAGTAAAAAAGAAGCCAAGGATGGTGGCCAAAAACAGCGCCAGGGGGACTCCCAGAGCAAGAGAGAGCCACAGCGGAGCGGCTCTTCGCTGCAACCAACTCCCAGGAGCAGCCATCCCTTCGGCAGCGCGCGCCTCTTTCGATGCCTGGGCACTTGCTCGCAACAGGCGCCACCCAAACAGACCGTAACTTGCCATGAGCAGCAAGAAGCACCAGCGCCCGATGGTGTCAGACCAGCCGTCCGGGCTGGAATCCATGGGCGAGAAGGTGCAGGTCGCGAGCAATACCACCGTGGGCTGGAGCCAGGCAAGCTCCCTGCTCCAAACCTTGAGCTGCGCGTTTGGCCAACGGAAATGCAATTGCGCCAATCCATTTGGCGCCATCATGGCGCGCCAGGCACCCAGCATGAACCACAACCAAGCGGCGGTGCACCAACGCCCGCCAATCGCCTGCAACGCCGAGGAGTCACTGTTCTCTAAGGCGACGCCAAGCAGCCACAGGAAAATCGGCAAGGGGGCCACTAAGCCCAAAGTGCTGAGCAGCACTTCTACTGTGCGGCCAATCCGGTCCGTGCGATAGGAACGAATCGAGTGATGGCAATCCTCGATCCGGGTTTTCAATCTCCCTCGCACAATCAATAAGCCCAAGCCAAGCAGCAAGAGCAGAATTAAGCCGAAGGGACTTTGCTGATACGCAATTTTGGCTCCCTGGCCCACCGTTTGCCAACTCCACGCACCCAACATTTGTTTGCCAGTTTGCGGAAGCTGTCGCATGCTTTCTGCCAGCGATAGGGTGGCGCTTCGCACCCAGAAAATCTTGCTGGAGAGATATTCGCGATAACTCTGGACCTCTTGCGTGAGTGTGGTGACCTCGGCGCGATAGTCCAACAAGACAGCGCTTAAGGAAATCAAGTCTTCATGAATCGATTCCCGCAAGTCGCGGCGCATCGCCAACAGTTGCTGTGCCTGTTGCCGCGTTTTTTCGGAGGCACTCTCCAGACCTTCTGAGGCGAGCCAATCGTCAACAGAGAGTGTCCCCCCAGCAGTGCGCTCGCGAATCTCTTCAGCCTCGACGAGCTCAAGCTGTACCGACGAAAGCTCACGGCGACTTCGTTCTGCGTCTTGCTTGAGGCGCGCATCTGGCGGCAACCATTCCAAGTCTCGCCGCAGGATTTGGCCCATGGCCTCGTTCAGGCCAACGGCGGCGATACGCCGCTTGGTGCCTCGGCTACGGAAGGAAATGGAGCTGAGCATTTCCCGAATCTCGGCCAAGTCATCGTGAGCCTTGGCCGCACGCATTGGCAAACCGCTCTCCCCCGTCCTGCGTTCGGCAAGGTCCTGACATTCTTGGGCTAGCTGCGCGAGCTCGGGGAAGTTCTTCAGGCTCTCAGCAATGACCTGATCCACCGCTTGAGCGGTGTTGCGCGCCAGAGCTTGCCGACGGCTTTCCCAAGCGCTACGCCAGGCATTCACTTCCTCGGCATCGACAGCTGCTCGCCGCCGAGCAACATCTAGGCGAACCTGTAATAAAGCCTGACGAGCCTCATAACTGGCTCGTTCTGCTTCGAGCGCCCCTGAATGACTGCGGAATTCCTCCGTCTTCGCTAACCATAAGGCACGCTCGCTTGCGGCGAGGACCGTACTCCCCTCGCGCTGGTCTGATTGTTGGGCTTGCGAAAGCAATACCCCGAGAACTCCGAGCTCTTCGGGGATGTACCCGCGGCGCATGGTGCGTAGCTGTTGCTCCGCCTCTAAATCCTGCATAGCCGCCGCGGATGCCAAGGCCCGAGACTGCATTTCGGTAAAGCCGCGCTCTAAATCTTCGACCGATAAGCTTTCTGCGTCAACCGCAGGCTGAGGGCTCGCCAAAGCTGCCCATTCGGCACGCTGTGCTTCCAACCTTCCAGGCGCTTCAAAGCCTAGCTGGCGGAAGGCAACTGCTTGCTGATCAAACTCGCGGGCGCGATTGATGGCGGCCAATGCCGATTGATAGTTGGCATGCGCCTGCGCTTCGGAATCCGGCGATGTCGTCGCCAATCCCTCTTCAATCGAACTCCGCAGGGAGTCCGACTCGGTTTGCGCCATCAAGGGCGCCATGAGGGCCATGAAGGCCCAAAGTAGGCGGAGCAAAGGACTCATGCTGCTTTCTTCTTACCGCCTAGCCAGCCGAGGCGCCGGAAAAGGAGCATGAGGCCGCCGGTCATGGCCAGGCACAGAACCCAAAAGAAGATATAGCCGTAGCGCCAACCCAACTCCGGAATACTGCTGGCGGAGCTGGTGTCAAAGTTCATGCCGTAGATGCCGGCAACAAAGGTCAGTGGAATAAAGATGGTGGCCACAATCGTCAAGACGCGCATGATTTCATTGGTGCGCTGTCCTACTAACGACAGGTACACATCTACCAAGCTGGAAGCCAATTCGCGATAACTCTCGAGGACATCGATGACCTGCATCAGGTGGTCCATCGTGTCGCGCAGATACATCTTGGCTGAAGAGCTTAAGACTTCATCTGGCTCGCGAGACAGGTGGGCTAGCGCTTCGCGCAAAGGCCAAACCGAGCGCCGGAATGCAGCGAGGTCTCGTTTCGTTAAGTAAAGCTCGCCTAGTAGGTCGTCGTCGAAATGCTCGGCCAAAATGCGCTCCTCATGACCCTCGAGGCGATCGCTGTAGTGCTCCAGCATGGGAAAATAGCTATCGACCACGGAATCCATCACCATGCAAGCCAAGTAATCGGCTTGGCTTTCACGAATTACCTTGCGTCCGGTGTGCAAACGCTTGCGCAGACTGTCCAACCACGAACGCGGCTTGTCTTGGAAGGTCAAGACATCGTTGCTGTCGAAGAACATGCTGACCTGAGACCAGGTCAAGCGTTGATCTTGATCCAATTCCACTGCGCGCATCACCACGAATATGCCATTGGCATAGTCCTCTACCTTGGGGCGCTGGCCGAGGTTGGCAATGTCTGAAATGGTCAGCGGGTGAAGGCCAAATTGCTCCCCTAGCTTGGTCAAGACAGAGCCGTCTCCGAAACCCCGCAAGTCTGCCCAGGTCATCATGCCCGGCTCAGCCGCCGTCCAAGAAACTTCGGCGCCGTGGAGCCGCTGTTCGTCCAGCTGCTCCTTGTTGTACCGCGTCAGAATGAGCTCCGGCTCGACGTCTGCTCCTTGGGTGGGAGCAATCGTGCCAGGCGGAGACCCTGGAGGGACAGAAGCGCGGCGGAAAATGGACATCGGAAAGTCTGCGAAGTGTAGCAAGCCGAAGTTTGCAACTCTTGATATGTTGGAGGGATGCTATCTCCCCTCGCCATATGCCTCTTGGCCCTACAAGCTCCTGGCCAAATCCCAAGCCAGTCCACTGTGCAGGAAGTGCGCCCCGAAGGCGTTTTCCTAGTTTCTTCCAGCGGAACTCAAAGCCCTCCCGGCACAGCTGCCCCAGTCGTTAGCCCGCGCTGGCAACAAGACGACGGCGGCCTCGCCTGGATTGCCGCCAATGTCGCCATGGGTGACTCCGGCGCATCCATTGTGGTCGGCAAGGAATTGAACAACGAAAGTGTGGCTTGTTTTGGTACCGGCTCGGCGACCCCCTTGTTCGATGCCACGACCTTAGATGCCAACAACGTCCGCGTGGCCATGGCATCGCGCGCACCTATGGCTGCCGCGCTGGCGACCTATGACATCGGCGGCGGCGTGTGGCAAAGCACCTTGCAAACCTTCGCCTCCTTTGGCGATGGCGTGCCCTTGGCCACCATCAACCTCCCCACCACGGGCAATGTCATCGCCGGCATGGTCGCGGTATCGGAACATGGAGACCGCGTCGTGGCGGCAGTCAGCAACGCCAGCGGGCAGCAGCACATTCGCGTATTCGCGCCCGACGGCACTCCACTGGCAAGCTACGACGTAACCGCCAGCGCCAACATTCGCTTTGGCACCATCGACGCCAACGCTCTTCGCCTGTACCTCGGCCTCTACAACGGCACCTGCGAAATTTACGACCTCAGCACCGGCGCTCTGCAGCATTCGCAATCCCTCAGCGGCACCTTTGATAGTCATGCCTTCTCGGCCGACGGCACCACCTTTGCTTATGGCAACTTCAGTGGCCTTTTTGTCGTACGGGAAACTCTGCCTGGCGTCTGGACGCAAATCGCTTCGCGCTTCCACGCCGGCAGTCAGTTCCTCGGCCACTGTGCCTTGAGCGCCGACGGCAATACCGCTGCCTTTGAAGTGCAGCGCTATTCCCCCGCTTATGATCATGTCGAGATTGGCATGTTCGATGTCACCACTAGCACCGACCTGTTCAGCGTTTCGCTCGACGCGCCTGGCTCTGCCTTCCAACTCAGCGCCAGCTCCTGTGACATCTCGGCTGATGGCGAAACCGCAGCCTTTGGCACTTGGGGCGACGAGTTCTCCGTCACCCCAACACTGCAGGCCTACGACCGCACCGGCACGCAAACCATGGTCTACACCACGCCGGGCTCGGTGTACTCGGTGGCCATCGATGTCGACGGCGATGTCATCGCTGCAGGCTCCAAGGCAGTTCATGCCAACACCTTTGGCAATGGCGGCACGGCATGGTGCCTCGACGCGGCAGAGCAAACGCTGCACATTCTCGGCGATGCCCAACTCGGTGGCACGCTGGAAATGACCAGCCCGAGTGGCGCTACGCAAATATGGTTAGCGATGGCACCCGCCTTGGGCCAAAGCCCCACCGCCTTCGGTATCTCCGAGCTCAGTCTGGGCGGCGCCGCCCAAGTCTTCGGCCCCTTTGCCGTTGGCGCAGGCGGAGCATTGGAAACCCTTCCCATGCCATCGAACCCCAGCCTGAATGGCACCGCGGTCCACTTCCAAGGACTTCGCGTGGCGGGAGTGCCGGAACTCACCAACAAAGTGTCGATCCGACTCTACAACTAAGGGCCGCGAAGGTCCCTTCCCGACTTTGCCGGGCTACCTATCATTGGTGGCCCGGTTTTGTCATGACCCTGAACCCACTCCCCTTTCTTCTTCTGGCCCTGCCGCTCGCGGCATGTCAGGTGCCACAGCAAACCTCGCCCGACCCCGACAGCATCTTGCTATGGCAGGGCGGAGATCCCCTGACCGAGGGTTGGGTCATGGCCGGAGATGGCTCCTTTGTTTTGGATGGCGACAGCTTGCTGACCGTCGATGGCATGGGATTGCTGTGGTACAGCACCCAAGACTTCGCAGACTTTCGGCTGGAGTTAGAGTGGAAGGCAGAAAACCAGAGTGACAATGCCGGCGTGTTTTTGCGCTTCCCGGATGCAGGAACGGATCCGTGGATTGCCGTACGCAAAGGCTACGAAGTTCAAATCTGCGATGTCGCCGAAAAGGACATCCACATCACGGGCTCGCTTTATTCCTTTCAAGGGCCCAATGTGGTGGCTTCGAATCCTGCAGGGGAATGGAATCAATATCGCATTACGGTGCGCGGCCAGCGCTACACCGTGGACTTGAATGGTGTGCGGGTCAATGAGTTCATCGGGTCCCGTGGCGAACGCGGGCACATCGGCCTGCAAAACCACGACCCGAATTCCAAAGTACGCTTCCGTAACATTCGCGTGACCCCGCTTTAAGCCAAAGCCATGCTGAAGACTCGCCTCTCCGTGATGATGTTTCTGCAGTACGCCATTTGGGGTGCGTGGCTGCCGTTTCTATGGTCTTTTCTGAGTGACCACCGCGGCATGGATGGCGATCAAATCGGCTACATGTTTGCGGCCGGTGCGGTTGGCGCCATCGTCGGCCCTTTCCTCGCGGGGCAAATGGCAGACCGCTGGTTCGCGACCGAAAAAATGCTCGGCGTCAGCCACCTTCTGGGCGCCGCCTTGATTTGGCAGCTGGCCACGATTGATAGCTTCCAAGGGTTTCTGACCTTTTCCCTGCTTTATGGAATGGTCTATTCCCCGACCATGCCCTTAACCAATTCCCTTGCCTTCCATCACCTGCCCTTCGTCGAACGCGACTTCGGCAAGGTGCGCTTATGGGGTACCTTCGGCTGGATTGCCGTCGGCATCGGCATGGGGCATTGGCTCGGCATCATGCACACTCCCGAGGGCCTGGATGAGATTGGCGTCAAGGCTGCACAAGTCGCGGGCAAGGCCGACGCCTTCCGCCTCAGTGCCATCCTTGGAGCCCTGATGGGGCTTTTCTGTTTCAGTTTGCCGCATACTCCGCCAAGTCAAGCCGGCGAACGGAATGCCGCACTCGAAGCACTCGGGGAGATTAAGCGCCAGCCACTGCTCCTGCTGTTCTTGTTGGCGGTGCCGGTGAGCTGCATCCACCAGTTCTACTTTGTGCACACCGAAGGCTTCTTGCATGCCAAGTTAGAGCCGCCCGCCTTCTTCACTGCCATCTTCGGCGTGGGCGGCGGCGGATTCATGACCATCGGCCAAATGACGGAGGTGGTGGTCATCGGCATCATTCCGCTTCTCCTGCGAAACATCTCTAAGCGCACGATTTTGTCCATCGGGCTTCTCGCCTATGCAGCGCGAATGGCTCTGTTTGCCTATATGTCCGATTCCACCGTGGCTCTGCTCGCGGGGGTCGCGCTCCACGGTGTGTGCTTCGGTTGCTTCATCTTCGTGTGCTTCATGATTGTGGATGAGTACACCACCGAAGATGTCCGCGCCTCCGCGCAAAACCTGTACAACCTGGTCATCGTCGGTATCGGCGTGATTGTGGGCTCGAAGATTGCCGGCTGGGTCGCCGATTGGGCCACGGTCGATGGCGAACTCAACCACACCAAGTTGTTCTCGGTTCCGATGTGGGCTTCGCTGGCTTGCCTGCTCTTACTGGTCGCCTTCTACCCTTCCAAGGCTCGCATTCAAGCCGCCCAAGAGCCTAACTAACGTCATGAGTGACTCCCTGCGCATCGCCTTCGTGGGCGGCGGCTTCATCAGCCGTTTTCACATTCAGTCTTTGGTCGAAGTCCGCGATGTCGAAGTCGTCGGCGTGTCCAGCGCAACACAGAAATCTGCCGAAGAGACCGCTGCACTCGCCCGAGAACTGGGCGTCGGTCCGAAAGCCCACGCTTTTACCAGCACCGAGGAAATGGCCGCCTGCGAAGAGGTCGACGCCATCTGGATTTGCGCACGCAATGACACCCGCGTCAGCACCATGCAAGAGATTCACGCCGGGGCTTCTCGGCGCAAAACACCGCTGCGTGGCATCTGCCTCGAGAAACCTTTGGCGCGAACTCTTGCCGAGGCCCTGGAAGTGGAGTCGATTGCGGCAGATCTTGGCGTCGCGACCGGCTACCTCGAAGACATGTTGTTTGCGCCTTCGCTAGCACGCGGCAAAGAAGTGCTGTGGCGCCGCGGCTCTTCACTCGCCGGGCGTCCTTATCTAGCCCGAGCGGCAGAAGAACATGGCGGCCCCCATTCGCGATGGTTTTGGGAACCCGAAGTTGCAGGTGGCGGCGTACTGCTCGACATGATGTGCCACTCGATTGAGGCCGCACGTTGGCTACTCACCGAGCCCGGTGCACCTCGCTCTAGCCTCACGCCGATTGCGGTCAACGCCACCACAGCCAACCTGAAGTGGACCCAGCCAGCCTTTGCCAAGCAACTTGCCGAACGCTTTCCCGGTTTGGATTGGGCGACCAACCCTAGCGAGGACTTCGCCCGCGCCACGATTCACTGGCGCACCGATGATGGCCAAATTTTGCTGAGTGAAACCACCAGTTCTTGGTGTTTTGTGGGCGCTGGTTTGCGCCACAACTTTTCGCTTCTCGGCCCGGAGTACTCCCTCGAAATCGACATGAGTCGTACCGGAGTGGAAGCCTTCTTCTCGCGCGAAGTGAAAGGCGAGGCTGGCGAAGATTTGGTGGAGAAGCAGAACGCCGAGCAAGGCCTGATGCCGATCTCCCCCAACGAGCCCGCCCAATACGGCTACGCCGGAGAAAATCGTCACTTCAGCCAAGCCTTCCTACACGGAACCACGCCTAAGCTCAGCTTTGCCGATGGGTGGACGTGGTGCGCCTGATGATGGCGGCCTATCAATCCGCCGCGGAAGCCCGGGTCGTCGACCCGAGCGACCTCAGCTTGAAGACCTTTCGGCCTTACCCCTAATCTTGGATTGGGAAACCGGCTTCGACTAGGCTCGATGCCATGGCTTGTTCGTATTGAATGCCTAAATTTCGCAAGTCTTCTTGCAAGCTTTTGTACTCAGGCAAAATCGCACTCCAACCCTCCGTTTTCTGGGAATTAGGGAAAGTCACGCCTGTTTCCTCTGCCGCAAGCCTCATCGAAAGTCGCAATAACTTTTGCTCTTGAACAAGCAACGCTCTTTGCCTCAAGAAATTATCGCGCTGCTGCCCCATGGAATTCGCAAGATCTGAAGGAAGATTATTCGGCGACAACTTGGAAAACCGATAGGCATAGCATTCTGGACTATAGGCAAGAGGGTCTGCCTCCATTCCTTGTAAGGGAATGTGATATTTCCCAGACTCTAGTCCTCTCTTTAAGCTCTCAAAGGAAGAGCGCTGCTTGGTGAGTACATTGGACAAGCTAAGTCGACCGCTTAGTAAACACTCGCCATATAGGGCCTTCATGTTTTCGGGAGGAACCATTCCTGCCTCTTTCATGAGTTCGGGAATATTTTCTAACCTCTGATTCAAATCTACACCTACGGCGGAGGCCATTCCCTCCTCTTGCTCCAGCAGGGCTTGTTCCTCCCCACCCTGCTGGAAATGAATCCGACGAAATGCGATCTCGGTAGCTTTGCGAATCTCAGGGTTATCTACCCATGAAAGGTTCTCCATTGCTTGCGGGCCTGGCCCAGAGATATTCCTTTCAATATCCATCTCCCAATCTTCCGGGTTCTGGGTTATGGAAGGGATTTCTGGCGTATCTAGTTGGGGGGGATCCTGCTCACCCCTAATCCACCAAAGGCCAATCAATGCGGTGGCAACAATGCCACCGCCGATCATTAAGAAGGTTTTCACTATGGCTGAGAGGCTGGGCACGGATCGCAGTCAAGCGTCATAGTAGCGGTACCAATGGCATCTACATCACTATCAATAATGGTGATGGTTTTATTACCAGAATCACCACAACCGAGATTTTCAACACGAATGTCCCCTGAGGTCCCTGAGTATCCCGCAGCAATACTCCCTGTTAGATCCCACTCTTCTCCACCAACACGGGCCAACTTGGGGGCAGGCTGTCCGGTTGGGGAATAGGTCAGGTTAACTTCCAAATTTGCCTGAAAAATGCAAGTATTTTCAGTTTGGCAATCTGTGCCCGCAACCAAGCATTTTCCCTTAATGGACTCCATGTCGACCCACTTCACCGTTCCGCTCACATTAGTACCTGAGCCGGTAACATCAGCTAAGGTCGACACTGCTGTGGGCTGTCCGCTTTGATCGGTGTCCGTTCCCTGAAACTGTGGGGTGCACTCACAATCACTAGATTGAAGGGTTAATCCCCCGCTCATTAATGGAGTGGATACCAGAACAAATAAAAGAAGTAACTTCATGCCCTATAATAGGCAAAATAGGCAAAATAGGCAAAATAGGCAAAATAGGCAAAATAGGCAAAATAGGCAAGTTGTCCCTATCAATCCGCCGCGGAAGCCCGGGTCGTCGACCCGAGCGACCTCAGCTTGAAAACCTTTCGGCCTTACCCCTAGCGACGGCGTTGCGTGTTTGCTTCCGGCGTTGGCTCTGCTTCAACGCGATGGAACTGCACGAGCAGCACCAGCGGGCGGCCACCATCGGCAGACGGCGCGCCAAGCAGTAAACCCGAACCATCTTTCATGCGCACATCGGCCATCATGTTGGTGGTGCGCACATCCGGAATGCTAATTTCCAGGTTCAGCTTTTCGCTGATTTGATCGTTGACCACGCGTTGGGTCTTCATCGGCCTTTTGAGTTCAGAAAAATCAATCTCGAGGTGCAAACCATAGTTTTGCTCATCGACTTGGCGGACGCGGCAGCCCAAAACAAGACCTTCTTGAAGGACATCGATCTCGGGATCGGCGATTTGTCGGTTTCCTGGTTCCACCGTTTCGATGCTGTAGCCGCTGACATAGCTCACTTGATTGAGTACCGACAAATCTCCAGGGTGCCATGGCCATAAGGTTAGGCTTGGCGAAGAAATGCTTTCCCAACCCTGCGCCTGCAGCGAATCAATCTGCTTCAGGATGGAGTCGTAGTCGTCCACCACACGAGCCCCCTGGACTTCTGCGGGCAGCTTTGCTCCATCCTTGCCAGAGGCAAGCACCGTGACCTGAATGTTGGCCATCCAGGATTGATCGATGCGTTGATACTTCAAGAAAGCTTGCAGCCAGTTTGATTGGTCCTTGGTCAGGAAGCCAAGCAACACTGGGCGCCCCTGGTGGATATCAAATTTAAGACTCCCCCCGCTGTTGGTGAAGGGCGGCACCATATAGGTTTCGATGGAAGCCATGAGGTCTTCTTCGCTCTCGAAAGGGTATTGGCGATCCTTCGCAATTTGCGCGAAAAAGTCATTCCCGGCACGGTTTGCCGCCAATAGACTGGCGCGTAATCGTTCCCGCTCCTGGTGCTGTTCCTCCACTTCCAGAGCACGCTTCGTCGCCGCGAGTGCAAAGCGCTCGGCGGCGTTCAGCTCGGCCTCTTGCGAAGTCAGGGCCAAATCCAGCGTTGAGCGCAAGAAATCGCGCTCGATTTCTTTGCGCATGGCCGCTGTGGGGTTGACCAAATCACCAATGTCGTACAAACGCAATTCACGTTGCACGGCATTTTGGAGTGGCGGGTCTGGATGTTGGCATTCAGGCAAGGCCAAGACGGGAGCAAAAAGAAGAAGAGTTGTCAGCAACATGGTTCAGGGGCGGATGGACCGACTCGAGGTGATGGAAAGGGCCAGCACATCACCGCTCGGTGGTGGGCTGAGTGTGGTGCTTTGAGAGCTTTGCTCCCAGTGAAGCACCGCTGGGGTAGCAATCGGAACCGCAGAAGGTTCCGAGGCGGCAAACAGCATGGGCTCCTCCACAAAGGCAATCTCATGGACGGGCGGGCGGAGCATGAGCATGAGCGCAGCCGCGGCAGCAAGCGGCGCCAGCCACCAGCGCTTAGCGCGAAGGGCAGGTGGTTGTCCCTTCGAAGGCGGAGGTGCTTGCAAAGTAAAAGCAAGCGCGCGCAGGGCGATGACCTCTTCCAAGGCATCTGGACAGGACGCCAAGCGCTCTTGGAAGCTTGCATCGTTCAGCGGATCTTGGCGGTGATCCAGGAACTCTTGCGCTTCAGCGAGTAGCTGTTGCGGAGTGACGTTCATTGCCAGGCCTCGGCTTGATGGTCACGGGCCAACTGCAGGCGCGCACGATGAAGATGAGATTTCACCGTTCCCGGAGACAGCTTGAGCGCGGCCGCGATGTCCTGAATGGAATCCTCTTGCAGGTAAAAGCGACGCATGACCTCTTGCTGCACATCTGGCAGCTGCGCGAGCAGGCGCTGCACATCTTCGCGCGAAACGGAAGGCGAGGCGGTGGCTTCCTTAGGGGCCGGCAAGGCGTCGGCCTGCAGCGCCGCCGGCTCGCGCAAGGCTGCCTTGCGTGCATCTAGAAAGAGGCGAAAGGCAATCGACTGCACCCAAGGCCGCAACGGCCGCGAAGGGTCGTAGCGATGCTGGTATTGAAGAGCGCGGTCCATGGTCTGTTGCTGGAGGTCATCGACCTCGAGAGCCGGGCAGCCGACTACGAGGCGGTGCAGGAAGGCACGCAGGAACGGAATCTCCTTGGGCAGTTTGCCCTCCATGCCCGGGTCTACTGCGCCAACAGGCCCCTCGGTTGCAGGGATTTCCGCTTTTTCTGCCCTAGGCGCCTGCTTCACCCTCGAGCAGCTCGCGGAGGCGCTGCTCGCGGAAGGCGAAGATGCGTTCGAGGGTTGGACGGACATACACACGATGCGCCAGGCGGCCTAAAGGGCCAAAGGGCAGGGCGTAATCCACGCGATCGTAGAACTCGACGCCTTGCCCACCTGCTGCCGGGGCAATCTGATGATAGTGGTACCAGAACTTATAGGGGCCAGCACGTTGCTCATCGACGAAGCTGCGACCCTCCTGAATGTGCTTCAGTTCCGAAACCCAGGTGGTCTTGCCGAGAAGCGGCAGAGCCACGCCATAGGTCACCAACATGCCCTCGCGCATGTCTTGCGGAAGATCGGCCGGCAGCTCGAATTGCATCTCTGGCGGCGTAATCGCGTTCAGATTGCGCGGAGTGCTGATGAAATCCCAGGCTCGATCCATGTCCGTCTCGATGCGGACTGTGCGAGTGAGGTGGTACACCGCCCCCCTTAAGACTGACTACGTAGAAGCTCTAGGACTTCTTCGCGCTGGTCGAGGGTCAGGAGCAAGAGTAGGTCGCCCTCTTGTGCCCACTGCAATGCCTGTTGCGCCGCTTCCAGCTCACAATCGGCATGACCGATGCGATCTTCCGGGCAACCGGCTTCGATCAAGGTTTGGTGCAAGATGCGCGGGATCTCGCCGAGCTCACGGCCACGTAAATGGGTCGGCTGCTCTTTAATCACGATGCGGTCGGCACCACTGTGCCATGCCGCCAAAGCAATCTCGCGAATGGCTTCATCATTGCGATCACCCGCCTGGCCGATGGTCACCAAACGGCGCTTGGCCGGCATGGCTTTGGCCATATCAAACAGAGCCGCCAAACCATGCGGGTTATGCGCAAAGTCGACCAACACTGTGGCGCCCTCGATGTCAAAGCGATTGAGGCGACCAGGGTTGTCTTTGGGGTCACTGCGGAAGTTTCGCAAACCGGTCAAGATGGCGTCCTCGGGAATGCCCAGGGCAAAAGCCACGGCTATAGCGGCGAGTGCATTCGCAACGTTGTGTGCCGCAGCGCCGCCCATCGTGACGGGCACATCGGTGACCGCAATCAGCGCACGCGCTTCGCCACCGGCTTGCCACCACAGCTGGCCATTTTCGAGCCAAGCGGCATGACCGCCTGCAGCACGATGACCTTGCAACAACTCGCTCTCGGCATTTAAGGAGAACCAGGTCAGCGGAACCGTGCATTGCTCCATGCGCGCGACTGAGCAGGCGTCGTCGGCATTGAGAACCAAGCGCTTGCCGGCATGGCGAATGATGAACTTGGTGTCCGCCAACATGTCCAAGTCTTGAATCCCCCATTCGCCGAGGTGATCTTCGGCAATGTTGGTGACTAGGGCGACGTCGGCCTCGCCGGCCGGCAAAGCTAATCCGCGTCGCAGCATGCCGCCACGTGCGGTTTCTAGGAGCGCAATTTCAGTGCGCGGATCGCGCAAGATGTTGCGCGCACCACCTGGTCCGGACCAATCACCGCGATCGAGGATTTCATTGCCGACCATGAGCCAGTCGGTGGAACTCAACCCGGGCACTTTGCCAGCAGCCAACACCATTTCGCGCATGATGCGCACGGTGGTGGTCTTGCCATTGGTGCCGGTAATCATGGCCACCGGAATCCGTCCGTGACTTTCCCATTCGACATCGCCCGCTTCGGGCAGGGAATCCACGGGCCATTTCTGCGCGTGGCCACCAAGGCCGACCGAAGCGTGGTCATCATCGGTGAGGAACACGACGTCATGGCGTTCGGCTGCGCGCTGCAAACGCAGCAGTGGTGGGTTGGCTTCTTCGCGCCAACTTGCCTTGAGCGCAGGCACACCTGCGGCGACCGCTTGCGCCACACTTTCCGCGGCAAGTGGCAACTCACCGCGCTCTTGTGCGGCAACTGCTTGCGCCCAAGCCCACTCATTGAGCTCGGTGGCAGCATAGAGGGCGTCCATCGGTCCTTCTACCAGAAGACTCATCCCACCTGGAAAATGACGCACGGCGGTACGCGTGCACGGCCAGCGCAACTTTTCGAGTAGCGCCTGTAGGGCGACTTCCCAAGCTGCAGCAAGAAGCGGGGCTTCTTCTGCCGTGACGGCGGCGTCGATCACCGCACCTGGAAAATCCGCGAGGACATTCGGGCCGGTCAAACGCCGGGAATCCTGCAGTCCACGGAGTTCTTGTTCCGCTTGCGCTTCGGTCATGACCTAATCCGCTTCTTCGATGACCGCGACGCGCACTCCGCGCTCGTCACGAACCAATTCCATTTCGCCGCCGAGGCCGAGCTCCTTTAAACCGGAAGTGTCGAGAAAGTCGGAGAGGTCCACGGCATGCGGGGTATTGGAGGTCCCCTCTTGCTCTGGCGCTTCGTCCGATTGGAAATCTTGGATCTGCTTCCAGGTGCGGCCAATCGAATCGGCAAAGACCAGCAACAGGTCATCGCGACGTGAGCTTTCCAAGCCGTGCTGCACGGCGCGGACCTCTTCGGGGACTAGTTCAATGGCCTCGGCGGGAACACCTTCGGCGAGAAGGGTTTCGCGCAGCATCATCGGCACTTCGTCGGAAGAGCGTCCGCGCAAACCGTCGTCGCGACGGCAGATGTATTGGTCAAACTTGCCGGCACAAAGGCGCGCGATTTCTTGAATGTCTTCGTCGCGGCGATCGCCAGGGGCAGCCAACACGACTCGGCACTTCCCTTCGACATCGATGCGGCCCACCAAATCCACCATGGCTTTGACCGCGGCGGGGTTGTGACCGTAATCCATGATGACCTTGAAGGGGTGATCGTGGAAGATGTTCATGCGGCCCGGCGCCTGGAAGAAGCTGGTATCGAAGGTGCGCAAGCCGTGGCGGATGTCCTCTAGGCCAACGCCCATGGAAAAGGTCACCGCGGCAGCGAACATCGCGTTTTGCACGTTGTGCAGAGCGCGGCCATCGAGAGTGGCGGGAATCAGGTGCGACCACAGCAGCGGAATATGCTGACCGTTGTCGTACAGCGCCAACATGTTGCCGCCCATGCCCTGTTCGAGCACGATGGCGCGGCCACCGGCGCGAATGTGATCCTTCACCAGCGGGTGGCGCTGATTCATGGTCACGTAGCAAAGGTGCTCGGCCTTGGTATGCCCAGCCATTTGCAAGCAAAGAGCGTCGTCGGCATTGAGCACGGCGGTGTCTTTGGCAATCTCGGCAACAATGCGCTTGACCTTGGCAAGGTCTTCGAGCGTTTCGACACCCTTTAGGCCGAGGTGATCCGCTTGGACATTCAACACCGCGCCGACATCGCAGTGGCGGTAAGCCAAACCACGGCGCAACATGCCGCCTCTTGCGGTTTCCATGACAGCCACTTCGACCTTGGGGTCACGCAGCACAATGCGCGCGCTTGCAGGCCCAGTCATATCACCACTCACGGTGAGGTGGCCATCGATATACACGCCATCGGTCGTGGTCAGTCCCGGCACGCGGCCGGTCATCTTGAAGATGTGCGCGACCATGCGCGCGGTGGTGGTCTTGCCGTTGGTACCAGTGATGCTGGCAATCGGCACGCGCGACGGCGAACCCGCGGGGAACAGCATGTCCATCACAGGGCCTGCGACATCACGCGGGGTGCCTTCACTCGGCGCCACATGCATGCGGAAGCCAGGTGCGGCATTGACTTCGCAGATGCCGCCGCCGCCAACTTTGTGCGAAACGCTGATGTCTTCGGTGAGGAAATCCACACCGCAAACATCGAGACCAATCGCGCGCGCGGCGCGTTCGGCCATGACCTTGTTGACCGGGTGGATGATGTCAGTGACATCGATCGCGGTACCGCCAGTGGACAGGTTGCCAGTCGAGCGCAAGTAAACCACCTCGCCCTCAGGCGGAACGGTGGTTTCGCTGTAGCCAAGCAGTTCGAGCAAACGCATGGCCTGGTAATCCAGCTCCAAACGCGTCAGCACCTTTTCGTGGCCGATGCCCCGGCGCGGGTCTTGGTTGGTGATCTCCACCAACTCTTCGATGGTGTGCTTGCCATCGCCGACGACATGCCCCGGCACGCGCTTACTTGCGGCAACCAAGTTGCCATCGACCACCAACAAGCGATGGTCAAAGCCAGCCAAGAAGCTTTCAATGATCACCGAGCGGCTGTGCTTGCGTGCGTTCTCGAAAGCAATCACGACGGAATCGTCATCTTCCAAATTGATCGAAACGCCGCGGCCGTGGTTCGCGTTGAGCGGCTTGACCACAACGGGGTAACCGACGCGGCGCGCGCCACGCACGGCTTCACGTTTGGAGTACACCAATACTTGGCGCGCGACCGGTAGACCCAAGTCGGCGAGCAACTTGTTGGTTTCTTCCTTGTCGCTCGCAATCTCGACACCAATGTGTTTGGTCTCGGAGGTAATCGTGGCTTGGATGCGCTTCTGGTGGCAACCGTGACCGAGCTGCACCAAGCTGTAGCGGTTCAAGCGCAGCCAAGGAATGTCGCGCTCTTCCGCAGCTTTGACCAAAGAAGCCGTACTCGGGCCCAGCGCGCGGCGCTGCGAGAAGCGAATGAACTGATCGTGCTCCTCTTCCCAGTTGAAGTCCTCTTCCTTTTCAATCCCGGCCTCTTCACGCGCTTCCTCGGGCAACAGGTGAAACAGCAGGCGACGAGCGACATCGGCGGCTTCGAGGCCCACCTCTTCTTGCTCGTACTGATAGACGACGTCGTATTGGCCAAAGTTGCCATTGCCGCGGGTCTTGCCGAAGGTGACCTCGGAGCCAGCCATTTGCTGCAGCTCAATCACCACATGTTCAAAGATATGACCGAGCCAGGTGCCTTCGTCTTCGCGCATCCGACGCACAAAACCGCCGGCCTCGCGATAACTGCAACCATGAGTCTGCAATCCAGGCAGCGCTTCCAAAAGGCGACCGATGAAGGTCTCGCCCAGGCGCGCCGATGGCCATTCCTCGAGTTCTCCGAGATCTACCGTGAGCCGGATTACCGGGAAATGCGCGTAAAGACTGGGGCCTAGGTAGACGGAGCGATCGAGGATCTTCATGGGGACTTAGGTATTGGCGACCGAGGGGTGTTTCGCGGTGCGGCTAGGTATGTCGAAGGTACAGCCCTCCGTCAAAATGTGCAGCTTCATCCCGAGAATGGTCAGAGGTTCATGGCGCCGCGCCGAATCCATGCTCGAAAATTCCATTTCGGAAGGATCGAGAATCGTCAAAGCACCGCTGCCGACGACCTCGAGATTGTCTTCCGGATCAATGAAGGCGGCCGTGTCTTCGTCGAGCCCGATGCCAATCGGACGCGGGTTAAAGGCCAAAGCCGTGAGCAAACGGCCAAGACGATTCCTCTGCTGAAAATGCTGGTCAATGATGGCGGCGTGAGTGAGGCCAAAGCCCGGCGCCAGGGCGAGCATGTCGCAACGCGGGGTGGTGCCTTCGTCGCCGTAGCCAATCATGTGCTCGGACAAAATCGAAGCACCGGCCGAGGTTCCACCGACGGTGAGGCCCTCTTCATTGTTGCGCACCCGCAGGATTTCCGAGACCGAGGTGCCGCCAATCGTGGTCGAAAGCCGCAGCTGGTTGCCGCCGGTGATGAACACCCCGGTGGCAGTGCGCAGCTCTTCCAGCCACTCTTCTTTTTCGCAATCGGCGCGATCTTCGAAGGGCAGGTTGACGGCATGGGCCGCACCGAGTTCACGAAACAGCTCCACGTAGCGCGGGCCAGTGGTGGCCAGCTGGGAAGCTGTGGGGATGACCGCCAGACGGGCAGACTCGCCACCGCAAGTCTGAACGAATCGGCGCAGAATGGACGGATCGAGGTCTTTATCCTCGGCCCCTCCAATGGGGATGATGTAGCCGCGAGACATGATGTTCGGGGGGAATTCTAGCAGTGCCTAGGCCTCTTCCCCGAAGCTACTTGCCGTCTTCAGGAACCATCCATGGAAGCCATGAATCGGTGCCGAGGCACTGCATGCCAACCTCTAACGCCTGAAAGAACGCTGTGGTCTTGAGCCAAGCTAGCTCCTCCGCCGAAAGACCTGGTTCGCCATGACCAGGCGCTGGTGCGGCGAGGAGCTTTTCTATCATGCGCACTATGCGTTGGTTTTCCTCGAGGGGTGGACCATCTGGAAAGTGCCTGACCATGCCTTTGTGGGGAGCGGTGGACCAAAAGCCCGACCAATCTTGCAAACCCTTCGCTAGGCGCAAATAGCTCACCCGCCGATTAAGCGGATATTTCGCCAACCATTCCTGACGCTCCTCTCTGGTAGAGATACCCTCCCCGGCCAAGGCTTTCCAAATTACCACCGAAAGATTCTCATGCACGACATCGTTGCCTTGATTCCATTGCATCTGCGCTAAGTGGAACCAGGCTTCACGGATTTCAGGCTGCTGCTGGTAGAGCTGCAATAGCAATCCCAAATCACCTTCACCCAGAGAAATGAAGGGTGGTGCATCAATAAAGGCTTCCAGTAGATCTAAGTCCTGCCCTTTGCCACGATGCCAGGCAAGAAACCGGCTGCGGACATCCTGAACATAGCCGGGCATTGACTCCGGAGTCGCATTCGGGTCTAACCACTCATTCAATGCCTCGTCAAAGAGAATCCAGGTTGCAAACTGTTCTTCCAGTGGATGGCCGATGGAAAATACTGCAAGAAAATCATCGGCGGCTTTCATGCCCTGCAACAATTCTGGAGATAGCTCCGGCAACTCTTCTTCGGAAATCAAATGACTGGCATCGGGCCAGTCGTCGAAGGAGTACTTCTGCGAACAGGCGCCGAGCGCTAAAGCGGTTGAAAGGGCAGCAATCCGTGTAATAGACACGAACTAGTTTAACCAGCAACCGCCAGCCATGGTGCGGTCGACGGCGCCTGTTTCGCTAATCAGCACTAAATCGGCATCTGCGCCCGGCGCCAGCACGCCCTTGCCCGCTAAGCGCAAATGCTTGGCTGGGTTGCTGGTGAAGGCAGGCAATACCTTGTCCAAAGGCCGGCCATGGGCCAGCAAAATGCCAATGGTCTCCATCAATGCCGAACTCGTGCCGACATCCATCTTGATCATTTCACCCTGTTCATTAAACACCGGCAGACAACCGCCACCATCGCTCGACACACTGATGCGCTCGGCAGGTAAGCCACTGGCTAAGTAACGTTGCAGGGCTTCAGCGGCAGAGTAAGCATCTTCACCATCTTCGACCGGGAAGGCGGTGACGTCGATATGACATCCGCGCTTGGCTAGGTCGAGGGCTTCCTCGAACAAGGCCTTGCGGCGGTTCACGTGCGTCGGCTGGAATACCCGCGCAGGAAGTTCACTGATGTCGAGCATTTGCCGAATCAGTTGTAGGCCGCGCTCGCCATCGCCGAGGTGCAAGTGCAACACACCAGCCTTGCGTGCAATCAAGCCGCCAACATGGCAATCACTGGCCACGCGCAACAACTCTTCCATGGTGGGCTGACTGGAACGATGATCACTGATCGCAATTTCCCCAGCGCCAATCACGGCATCGAGGTGCACCACGTCGCCGCGCACCGAACCAGTCAAGGTGGTGGCGGGCAGGTGATAGCCGCCGGTCCAACACCAGGCCGACAACCCTTGCTCACGCAAGCCGCGCACGCCGGCCAACAGTTCGGCGGTAGAGCGGGTGACATCGTCGGTGCCCAACAAACCGACCACCGAAGTCACACCGGCTGCGGCATAACTTTCGAACAGTGGCGCCGGCACCTTGGTCGAGGCACCGTCTTCGCCGCCCCCGCCGGTGATGTGGGCGTGGATATCGACCAAGCCAGGAATCACGCGCTGCCCTTGAAGATCGAGCATCTGAACCGCCTGGCCCGAAGCCTGGGCTGGGCCCTCGCCCGCCGCCACAATGGCCACAACTTTGCCGCCACCGAGCAGCAAATCGCAGCGCCCCAGGGCTTCTGGGGTGTAGAGCTCGGCGTTCTGCAGGAGGGTCAGCATCCCCCTATTGTAACTCACGGCAGCGCTGCCTGATTCTTTCTACAAAGATTCGCTTTTGAGCCTTTATTCCCCTATTATGGGCTTTATGGCTCAAATACCAACTACAAACGGGCTGTGGGGAGACGATGAATCGGTCCTTACCGAGCTTGGCCAGCGCCTGGCCCGCGAACGGCTGAATCGCAACCTCACCCAAGCCGCGCTTGCGGATGAGGCTGGGCTTTCCTTGAGCACGGTGAAGCGCCTCGAAGCTGGCGCCTCGACCCAGTTCGTGGCAGTCATTCGCATCCTGAGGGTCTTGGGGTTGCTCGACAACCTCAGCGGTCTACTGCCAGAGCCATCGCTGAGCCCGATTGACGCCCTCGCCCGCCGCGGCGGCACCCGCCAACGCGCGCGCGGACCACGTAAGCCAGAACAAGTCGACTCCAAGGATGGCGATTGGTCTTGGGGAGATGAATCATGACCGTTGCGGGCGTCGAGCTTTGGGGTACACGCATAGGCGCCATCCGTTGGGATGCGGCCGAGGAGCTCGGCTTCTTTGAATACACGCCAGAGTTTCGCGCCAGTGGAATCGAGGTGGCGCCCATCCAAATGCCACTGTCCTCGGCCATCTATTCCTTCCCCGCCCTGCCGCGCGAGAGTTTCCATGGCCTGCCTGGCATGCTTGCCGATGTTCTCCCCGATCGCTTTGGCAATGCCTTGATCGATGCTTGGCTAGCTTCGCAGGGTCGCAGCCCGCAAAGCTTTCATCCGGTGGAGCGCCTGTGTTACACCGGCAGTCGCGGCATGGGTGCTTTGGAATTTCGGCCGGTCTACGATCGCAATGCCACCAAATCCGAGGCGCTCGATGTCGCTTCACTGGTCGAACTCGCCGACGGCATCTTGCATCAGCGGGAAGACTTCCAAGCGCAACTCGCGGGAAGTGAACATGCCCAAGGAGTGCGCCATATTCTGCGCGTGGGCACTTCTGCGGGCGGTGCGCGCGCCAAAGCGGTGATTGCCTGGAACCCGAACACCAAGGAGGTGCGCTCCGGCGAAGCCGATGTTGCCGCTGGATTTGAACCGTGGGTGCTGAAGTTCGACGGCGTGCGCGGCAACCGCGATCGTGAACTCGATCAGCCCCAAGGCTATGGACTCATTGAACTCGCCTACCACCACATGGCGGTAGCTGCGGGCATCGACATGAGTGCTTGCCGCGTGTTCTCCGAGGGTGGCCGCCACCACTTCATGACGCGGCGTTTCGATCGCACGCCAACGGGTAAGCGTTTACATATGCAGTCCCTTTGTGCGCTGGGGCATTTCGATTTCAACCAAGCCGGTGCGCATAGCTATGAGCAAGCCATGCTGCTGATGCGCCATTTGGGATTGCCCATGGCCCAGGTCGAACAACAATTCCGACGCATGGTGTTCAATGTGTTGGCGCGCAACCAAGATGACCACACCAAGAATATTGCCTTCCTGATGAATCGCGAAGGCGAGTGGCGTTTGTCCCCCGCTTATGACGTCACCTATAGCTACAACCCAGATGGCGCCTGGACCAATCGCCATCAGATGAGCCTGAACGGCAAGACTTCAGGTTTCGTCGCCGAAGACTTTGCCGAGTGCGCACGGACAGTTTCCATGAAACGCGGCCGGGCCTCGGCGATTCTCAGCGAAGTCCACGCGGCAGTCCAGCGCTGGCCACACTTCGCGACTGAGGCAGGAATCCCTGAGAATCAGTGGCGCGCTATTCAGGAGAGCTTGCGTCTGCAAATTTGCCCATAGATTCAGGCTAACTGGCTCTCGGTTCCGGCGTAAGGTCGGCTATGGAACATCGAAAGCTCCCCTCTCTTTTATCTGGACTGTGCGCAAGTCTTTGTGCCGCCGTCCTCAGCACAACAGCGACAGCTGCACAAGTCACCTTACCGCAGCACTCACTGCAAATTGATTGGTCGATTCAAGATCAAGGTGTCGTCGGCAGCGTCAGCACCGTGTCCTTTTCGCCCAACGGGCGCTTTGTCGCCTATGGCTATGAATTCTCGCGCGAGATTTTTGTGCGCAATGCCGCGACTGGCTCCTTAATCACCACTCTGAGCGGCAGCTCGAGCATGGGCATGACCTCTCTTGCCTTCAGCCCAAGCGGTACCGACTTGGCTGCGGCATACAACATCCTGGGTTGGTCCGGCGCTGTCGTTGGCGGTGTGGATTTCTTCCAAGCCGGCAGTACGGCCCCAACTCTTTCGGCCTTTACCAACCCCGACTTTGTCACCTCCTTGGCCTGGTCGCCATTGGGCACTCAACTCTTGACCGGCGCCTTCGATGGCACCGCGGTAGTGCTTGACCCAGTCACCGGCGCACAACTCACCGTCGTCAATCATGGCGCACCGATTTTGTCGGTCGCCATTTCACCCGATGGCCTTACCTTTGCCACCGGTGGCGACGATGGCGTGGTCAACCTTTGGGAAACCAGCACTGGGTTATTGATTCGCAGTCTTGGAGCTCATCTATCTGTGGTCTCGGAACTTGAGTTCCACCCCAACAACACACATCTCGCCACGGGTGGCGGCGAAGCCTTGGTGGACTCCACAATCAAGATCTGGGATTACCACACCGGCGCTTTTGTGAATGAACACACCATTCAGCAAGAAGGCGTCACCGGCTTGGAATGGGTTGCCGGTGGCAGTCTGCTCATGAGCAGTGACCTCAGCGGCGTCATCCGGATCTCGCAAGTGTTCACGCCTCAAGAAGTGGCCACGATCGACCTTGGTCGTGGACCGCGCGTGAGCAGCCTGGATTATCACGCCGCTAGCAAGCGCTACGCCTACGGCACCAGCTTGGGCTGGATGACTGTGGCGCACCACTAGTTCAGACGTTCGTCGATGGCGGCTTGCAATGCCGCTACATCGAGAGCCAACACAAAACTCTGGCCGGTCGACTGCTCGTCGATCGTCCAGATTGGTTTTGGCCCCGACTCGGGGAAGTCAAAGGTGACCGTGCTCCCATCTTCCCGACGCAGATGCACGCTCAGATAAGCTTGGTATTGCCCTGCCTCCGCAACATTGACCGTAATTTTTCCGTTCGCGTCAAAATTTAGCATCCAGTAACTGGAGGACCGCACAGGATGGTTGGCGGGATCCAGCATGAGCTCCAAGCGCTGATTCTTCTGCAGCTTGGGAGAAGAGCTCAACTGCACGTCCACCGAGATTCCTTTACTTAATGTGAAGGCATAATCGCCCGGCTGCGCGCAGGTGCCATGCAAAGAGCGAGTGCCATTTCCTGCGGCGTGGAAAGTGAACTCCCGCTCAGGAAGGTAGAGCTCTCCAAAGCCGCGGTGGAATGTTGCCTCGGTAAAAGAACCAGAGGCCAAAGACATCACACCTTGGATGGTCATGTTGACTCCATCGACAGGCATTTCTTCGGGGTTCCGAAAGCGCAAGAAAAAGCGAAAGACTTGGGCGCGTAAGTCCCAAGATTGCAGGCGAGGATCTCCATTTGAGGAGGCCGACCACGGAATGACATCGGGTACACCGGCCAAGAGGGCGCTACTCTCCCCATCAATCAATAGGACCTGACGCGCACTTGCGTCTAGGGTCAAGACGGAGAAGCTTCCATCCTGCTGCAAAGTGGCCGCAGGTAGCTCCCAATACTGATCGAAGCCCGCGGCGGGCGTTTCAGCGGGAGCCAACACTACTCTGAGCTTGGTCGGGTGAATCCCAGCATCGAAACGCGCTTGGCCGGAAACCTTGTAGCCCTCTTCCATGACAAAGGAAACTCCCTGGCTCCCCGCACGGACCTCCATCTCTTGATCTGGATACGACGGATGGCGTGCGACCAACAGAAGATCTTCGGTTGCTGATTCGCCGTGGATGGCGAACTGAGCTTGTTCATCTACCGGATAGACCTGGCGGTTCAGCGTTTGGAAGAAACCGCCTGGCGTTTGATACATCAGGCGCAGGCGGACGCCATGTACCGGCTCGCCCGCTCGATTCACGACTTGCCCGGAGCACAAGACAGGGCCCTTTGTGAAGACCACGTCGCCAGCGTCGAATGGTCCTGGCGCCAACTCTTGCTCAATCTCGATCTTGGCGCGGAGATCCGGCGAAACCACCGGAAGGTTGAGATCGATAACCATTGACCCGGAAACACCTTCGCCCTGGCCAATCGTAATCGGGCATTCTCCACGACCATCTGCATCGAGGTTGATGCGATCACTCAGTTGGTAATTGAAATTGGCCCCAGTCAAACGGAAATGCAAATCGACGTCGGCATGAGCAAAGGGTTCGCCGGCATCATTGACCGCGCGAAACACCAGCAATGGACTCTCGTGAACTTCTTGCACCACTACGCGAAGATTCTCTCCGGCGCGATAAGGCCCTGAAAAGGTCTTCAATGTCGGTTGTCTGCCGATTCCAAACTGCACACCCGCGTCTAGTTCAAGGCCAAGGCCGACGAAGGGATAGTCCGCTTCGCCATGGAAGGTGGTGACACTGCCCATTCCCAACTCCGGTCGAGCCTCGGCACCAAAGATTTCCGTCCACTGATCTTGCTGGTCCTGATGGCGCTGCAGGAAAGTCTCTTCGCTCCAACCTTCTTCGCCGTCAGCGCGCATGGGGACCAAGGTCACTGAGGCATAAGGAGGTACTTGGTAAAGCAGCTCTTCTGGAAAATTGTTCAGGTCTAGCTCTAGTTCCGGCGCCTGACGGAAAGGCGCTTCGGCACGAACGATGAGCCGCGCCCCGGCATCTTGCGCGGGCAGCCTCGCCTCCACATGATCTAGTAAAGCGAGTCCATTCGCATCGGAAGAGAATTGAGCAAGCCGTTGCGTCCAGTCTGTGCGCTCGAAATCTAATGCCAAAGGGAAGTTGGCTAAAGGATCACCACGTTCGTCGACGACGCGGACACCTAAGTCATGATCCTGGTGAAGCTGCAACCAAATAATCTGTCCGTCTTCGGCGTGGTTGCGATAAAGCTCGGCGTAGAGTTGGCCGGACTTCGCGATTAAGTAAAAGCTGCCTTCAGGGATCGTCAGCTGCACCTTGCCTTCGGCATCGGAGAACCAGGTCCTGCCCTTATCAGAAAGTCGCTCAAGAATGGCTTCATACAGATCGCCCATCTCACGCAGTTCTGCCAAGGACTCCCCTGCATCTGAAAGGAGCCAAAGTTCGGTATTGGCTAAAGGCACACCGCCATCGCGGGCAATGGTGAGAACCGTAACCTGAGCGCCTTTAGCACTGATATCGACTTCGGCGCGCTCCAAGGCACTCTGGAGAATCTTCTCGCGTTCGATGTCGGGGATCGCCTGGCCTGCCTCAACACTTGCCTCCTGCATCAGCGCGCCCGCCTCTACCTCTTGCGTCAACTCGGCGGTGGCTGGTTTCGAGCCCTGCGCTGTAGGGGTGGAAGGATTACTCAGAATCCACCACAGCCCTAGGGCCAGGACGAGAAAGAGCGCGAGCAGTTGCAGGGGGCGCGACAGCATCAACCCCCCTAGCGACCCTTGGCCTTCGGGTTGCGCTTCGGGCGGAACATATGTCCGGACCAGGTGTCATCGACGCGGCAAATCTTCAGATCTGACCACCCTGCAGCACGCGCATAGGCCATCACTGCAGATTGACTGACATTGTTTTCCATCCCCGAAGATTTCTTCGGCCAGCAAATCCAAAGTGCTCGCTTGGGGGCAACTAGTTTCGCAGCTTGTGGAAACCACTGCTTCAGTTCGAGGAGCCAAGCAGAGAACAACAGCACCGTATCGATGCCCTCCAACTGAGAGATGTCTTCCTCTTCGGTCCGAATCACCTCCACGCTACTCGGCAAATCTGCCCCAAGAATCGGGTGCAAGTTTTCCGGGCCACCAAGCTGCAGCACTTGATCTCCTTCACGGAGTTCAAACTTCTTCCACAAGGCTTTGTCATGTCCCGATCCGGGAGTTGGCGGCAGGGTTTGCTTTTGCTTTCGTGCCTGTGTGATGGTGCCGCGAATCCGCGACCAAGAACAGCACAGGGCATCGGGTAAAAGGTCGCGCGCGATGGCCACCTTTTCTTCTACGCCACCGACAAATACGATGGGGATTCCCGAGGTCGCTTTGGTGGTGCGAAACCAATGAGCGAAATGGCGACCATGCGACGGTAGCCGCTCCAAGCTGACCACCACGACTTCTGGCGGGGTTGTCTTGAACTTGGCCAAGCCTTTGCCGCCTTGGTCGGAATAGACCTCGACCTCGTGTCCAGCCTTGCGCAACAAGGCCAAGCCACTGTCTGCCTCTTCTGGCTTCCAATGCACCACGAGAATACGGCTCACGGTCCTAGATTATCAGATGCTCTACGCAAAACCGCCATTTTTGGATAAGCTCATTACATGGCTCGAGTATTGCTAACCCTCACTCTCGTGCTTCTATTCTCGGCCACATCCCCTGCTGCTCAGCAAAACTTAGGTGCCGAATTAGTTGCAAGCGGGCTCACCGAACCGGTATTTGTCACCAATGCCCCTGGAGATGACTCTCGACTCTTTGTCGTGGATCACTGGGATGGCATTCATGTGATTGAGAACGGCGTGTTATTGCCACAAATGTTTCTCAACATGATTTCGATTCGTTGGCACGACGGCAATGAACGCGGCGTCAACGGCATGGTGTTTCATCCGGACTATCAGCAGAACGGATATTTCTATGTGAACTATTGCGCTCTCAATGGAGACATTGTCGTGGCACGTCTCGAGGTCGATCCCCAAGACCCCAATCGGGCTGATCGCAATAGCGTGACCACCATTCTGACCATCCCTCATCCCAGTCAATTTCACTATGGCGGCTGGATGGAGTTTGATCAAGATGGTTACCTGGTGATTTCGGTGGGTGACGGGTCAGACTTGGGCGATCCTCAGGGTCATGGCCAAAGCCGAGACGTATTGCTCGGTAAGATCATTCGGATTGACGTCGACAATCCTGCCGGTGGCAAGCAGTACGGGATTCCACCGAACAATCCCTTCATCAACGATCCTTTGATTCGCGATGAAATCCTCCATGCAGGATTTCGTAATCCTTGGCGCTGCGACATCGATGACCTCACCGGTGACCTATGGGTCGGTGATGTCGGCAACTACCTATGGGAAGAAGTTAACTTTCTTGCAGCGGGGCAGGAGGGCCAGAACTGTGGTTGGAACATCATGGAGGGGCGGCATTGTTTTCAGGCCGGGGTGTGCAACCAGGCAGGGCTCACGATGCCGGTTTATGAGTATGCGCATCAATACTCGCAGGCTCCGATTCGCTGTGCAGTGACCGGCGGCGAGGTCTACCGCGGTCGCAAAATGGCCACCATGCAAGGGCGCTTCCTGTTTGCCGATTGGTGAAGTGGAGAGATTTCGTCGATGCGCACCAATGGCACCCACCCCATCGATGTCCGCCTTCACGATGAACTCGACACCGTCTTAGGCAACCGCGCCATCACCGGATTTGGGCATGATGGCGATGGCGAGCTTTACCTATGCAGCGGCATCGGTGGATTGATTTGGAAAATCGTCCCCGCAGGCATGGTGCTAGATGTCCCGCAACTAGAGGCCGGAATCCCCAGTTCTATTTCGGTGGTTGGCGCGACACCAAACACGCCCATCGCGATCACCTATAGCAACACCGGCATGGGCCGATTTACGTACCCGATTGGGGTGACCTTCGATCTTCATCGGCCGAGCGTGTTGGCTGAGCTGACCACGGATGCCCAAGGCGAAGTTACGTTTGCCGTTACACCGCCGGTAGGCGCGGCTGGACGCACCGCGTGGTGGCAAGCCGGCCAGGTCGGCGGCGCCAGTAACGTCATCGTGGAAACGGTCGACTAAAGGCGCTTCCGAATTTAGTCTGCCAACGGCGCGAAGGCGTCGGCCAAGAGCTTGGCCTGCTCCGCTTGGTGGCGCTTGTAGCTACCCGTGGCGGGGCTAGCGGCAGAGGTGCGACCGGCAAAGCGGATCTTCCAATGCAAGTCGCGGAAGCGTTGCAGCATCGAAGCCCATGGCCCCATGTTGCGCGGCTCCTCCTGACACCAAAGCAACTCTGCCTCTGGGTAGCGCTCAATCAACTTGGCGACGGCTGCGCGCGGGAATGGGTACAGCTGTTCCAAACGCGCCAAGACAACATCGTTGTGGCCGTGTTCGCGACGGTAGTCCGCCAGATCATGGGCGACCTTTCCACTGCAGAACACAATCCGTCGTGGGGTGTCGGCCGTGTCCTCGACTATCACGCTTTGGAAGCCTTCGCCAAGGAAGTCTTGCAAAGGACTCGCGGCACGCGGGTCACGCAACAAAGACTTGGGCGTGAACACAATCAACGGGCGACGAACCGTATCGTCTGCGGCGGCAGTTGCCACCACTTGGCCTTGGCGGCGCAGCAGATGGAAGTACTGGGCAGCGGTCGAGCAGTTGGCGATGGTGAAGTTACCTTCCGCCGCCAGCTGCAAGAAGCGTTCGGGGCGAGCATTGGAGTGCTCAGGACCCTGGCCGTCGTAGCCATGAGGCAGGAGCATGGTCATGGCGACTTGCTGCCCCCACTTTGCGGCTCCTGAGGTCAAGAACTGGTCGATGGGAATCTGCGCGCCATTGGCAAAGTCGCCAAACTGCGCCTCCCACACCACCATGTCCTGTTGGTCGGCCAGGCCGTACCCATATTCGAAGGCCAAGGCCGCCTCTTCGCTCAGCAAGGAGTCACGCACTTCGACATGAACACCTTCGCGGAGATCGGCGAGAGGAACATAGTCCTGAGCCGTTTGTTGGTCGCGGATAACCGCGTGACGATGCGAGAAAGTTCCGCGGCCAGCATCTTGGCCAGCCAAACGCAATCCAACGCCGGCTTCAACCAAGGAACCCCAAGCCAGGTTTTCGGCGCAACCCCAATCCAGGTCGCGATCGCCGCGCACCATTTCTTCGCGGCGCTTGAGTTGGCGCAACAAGTTGGGGTGCACCACATGCCCTTCTGGCATGGCGTTGCAGCGTTCAACCAAGGCGAGTAACCCTTCTGCCGTCGCCGGCTCCATCGAAGACATGCTTTCTTCGGCATAGTCGGCATCGGACCAAGGCTCCGGAGGCACCGAAATCACGAGCTCTTCGCCCTGCTTTAACTCTTGCGCCTGCTCTCGCGACGCCTCTAGGGCGGCGCGTAGCTCGGCGTCGAACTCCTCACCGATGGCATTGCATTCTTCGCGCGTCATCATGCCGCGGCGAATCAGCAAAGAGGTGTACCAACGGCGCACCGTCGGGTGATTCGCAATGCGCTGATACAGCAAAGGCTGCGTGTACATCGGCTCGTCGCCTTCGTTGTGACCGCGGCGGCGGTAGCAAACCATGTCGAGGACGACGTCGGCGCCAAACTCGCGCTGGTAATCCAC
>Ga0316208_1000892_pt1 | contig 31796 bp, 30 predicted proteins | sample 3monopyrite_MG_FD_204944 | JGI IMG/M metagenome (GOLD analysis project Ga0316208, IMG submission 204944) | Microbial mat bacterial communities from mineral coupon in-situ incubated in ocean water Damariscotta River, Maine, United States -... | ecosystem: Environmental > Aquatic > Marine >...
TCCGGCTAAAGCCGGCTGTTTGACCACAATACACCACGGATCCACCAGCTAAAGCTGGTGGCAAAGACTGGAACTGAGAATCCTTAACGGCGTTGCCCACGGGGGCGAGGTGATAAATATCCTGGCAGGCAGTCGCTTATGCCGGAGTGACCTCTTCCTGGAGTTTCTGTGCTTCGTCAGGATCCACGTAGTCGCTGTGGCAATCTGGTTTTGCTTCGTCAGCTCCGACGGCTTCTTTCGTCTTCGAAGCGAGTTTGTGAATCTCGTCCGGAGAGAGCACTCCGCGAGTTTCCAGGATCGCCAACTGGTCTGTGTTCAGAGCTTCTGTGACTTTGGCTTTGTCCCAGGCGTACTCTTCATCTTTGCCCGAGACGAACATCTCGATCTCTTTCGAAATGCGGACACTGCACCAGTCGTGTCCGCACATCGCGCAGAAGTCGGTGTCGACGTCCAGGTCTTCGTCGTGGAGGGCTCGTGCGAGGTCCGGATCGAAGCTCAAGTCAAAGTGCTTGTCCCAGTTGAGTGCCGCGCGAGCTTTCGTCAGCTCGTCGTCGCGGTCTCGCGTGCCGGGAATTCCGAGCGCGACGTCGGCAGCGTGAGCGGCGATTTTGTACGCCACGCAGCCTTGCTTAACGTCGTCCTTCTTCGGCAGTCCGAGATGCTCTTTCGGAGTCACATAACACAGCATGCTGGCACCGTGGTACGCGGCCGAAGTCGCTCCGATGCAGCTTGTGATGTGGTCGTAGCCTGGGAAGATGTCCGTGACGAGCGGTCCCAGAACATAAAACGGAGCACCGTGGCACAGCGTCCGCTGCAGCTTCATATTGTACTCAATCTGGTCGAAGGAGACGTGCCCCGGACCTTCGATCATGACCTGCACACCGCGACGCCACGCTCGTTCCGTCAGTTCGCCCAGCGTTTCGAGTTCGGCCAGTTGAGCACGATCGGTCGCGTCGGCGAGCCCGCCCGGACGTAGTCCGTCACCGATGGAGAAGGTGACATCGTACTCACGCATGATGTCGCAGATGTCTTCCCACAGAGTGTAGGTTGGGTTTTCTTTGTTGTGAGTAATCATCCACTTGGCGAGAAGCGATCCGCCTCGGCTGACGATTCCGATCAGACGGTTCTGCACGTACTGCAAATGTCCGAAACGGACGCCGGCGTGAATCGTGAAATAGTCGACACCCTGTTTTGCCTGATGCTTGAGCATCTGAAGGATGTCGTCTTCGGTCAAGTCTTCGATCTTTCGGCCGATGATCATCGAGTAGATCGGTACGGTTCCGATGGGGACGGTCGAATTCTTGATGATCGCTTCGCGGCATTCGTTGATGTTGCCGCCGGTCGACAGGTCCATGACCGTGTCGGCTTCCCACTTCTCCGCCCACTGCAGCTTCTCGACTTCTTCGTCGGTTCCTGACGAAACCGGCGACGCGCCCATGTTGGCATTCACTTTGGTTTTGGACGCTCGACCAATCGCCATCGGGTCGAGGTCATACTTCAGATGAGTGATATTTGCCGGGATGACCATGCGGCCGGCAGCGACTTCGTCACGAACCTGCTCGGGAGTCAGGTGCGGTTCCCGTTCGGCGACTCGCTTCATTTCCGGGCTGGTGATGCCGCGGCGAGCCTGCTCCAACTGCGTGATCGGTTCCCAGCCGAGTGGCGGTTCCCACGCTTCAGATTTCTCGAAGTCTTCTTCGAAACCGGCGTTCAGAGTCCAGTCTTCCGGCATGAAGTCCCAGGCCGTTTTCTCCGACGGCTGAGGCATTCCCGGCGTGTCGGGGGAAGAAAACGTCATCGCTCCCTGGCGGCCAGGAGCGATTGCCGGTGGGTTGGCGAAACTGCCTGGGGTGGTTCCCTGCGAGGTGGAGGATGGGTCGCTTCCCAGTGCAGGCAGCTCGTAACCGGGAGATTGAAGGTCCGTCTCAGCAATGCTCATCGCAGATTCCCTTGAGATGTCTGCCAGGCAAAAACCCGCGAAATACAGGCTTCCGACCGACTTCCGGGCGAATGTGTTCAGACCAGGCGTTCCGCAATTGTCTGGTATCGCCGACGCTGGCTGGCGGAATCCTGGTACCGGACCTCGGCTTTTTCAATGGCGCGCCCGGTCGTTTGCTCAAACTTCGATCGTGTGCCACTGGCTTTGCCAGTGTTAACTCCTCTTTGAATACGATGAGAAACCTGCACTGGCAGAGCCAGTGGCACACGTTGAGTCGCGAGTTTCTGATTGCCGGCCATTTCCCTGGGGCTGCCTACTGGTCAAATAATTCTCAAGATCTAGCTTGACTGAGAATTCATATTGTATTACTGTGTTAATACAATTTCGCCAGAAAGGTTCAGGCCATGCAGATTCATATCACCGAGGCAGACGGGACGCCGTTCTACCAGCAGGTTGTCAATCAGATCAAATTTCTGGTGGCGTCCGGCCGGTTGGACGAGGGCGAGCAGTTGCCGCCGGTTCGCCGGCTGGCTGAGCAGCTACTCGTGAATCCGAACACGATCGCGCGAGCGTACCGGGAACTCGAATCCGAAGGCGTCGTGGCGTCGAAACGGGGAGCCGGAGTGTTTGTTTCGGATTCCGGTTCGCCGCTGTCTCGCAAAGAGAAAACGCGAATTCTACACGAACGCATCGACGCGTTGCTCACCGAGTCCAGCCAGCTTGGCGTTGGCGTGGACTCACTTCTGAAACTGATCGAACAACGCAGCAAAAAGTTTGATTCACCTCGAGGAGGCAAGTCATGAGCGAATCAGTAGTCGACATCAAAGGCGTTTCGCGGTCGTTCGGAAAGAAGGTCGCACTGGACGAGGTTGACCTGTCCGTTCCCAAAGGCAGCGTCGTGGGGCTGGTCGGAGAAAACGGAGCCGGCAAGACAACGTTGCTCAAACACGTGCTGGGACTCTTCAAGGCTCGGACGGGAACGGTGCGAGTCTTCGGCAAGGATCCGGTCAAGGATCCAGAATCGGTTCTCAGCGAAATCGGATACTTGTCCGAAGTTCGCGACCTTCCCGACTGGATGAAGATCGGCGAATTGATGAGCTACACAAAGGCCTTTTTCCCGTCGTGGGACGATGCTTTTGCGGAAGAGCTTCGGCAGATGTTCGAGCTTTCGCTGGATCAGAAAGTCAAAACGCTGTCGCGAGGGCAGCGTGCACGGGCGGGTCTGATCGCAGCGATCGCTCACCGGCCGCAATTGCTGGTTCTGGATGAGCCGTCATCCGGACTGGATCCGGTCGTCCGTCGCGACATCCTGTCCGCGATCATCCGAACCGTCGCTGATGAAGGTCGCACAGTTCTGTTTTCGTCGCACTTGCTGGACGAAGTGCAGCGAGTGTCCGACCACGTGGCGATGCTGCATCTCGGAAAAATGCTGCTGACATCGCCGATGGATGACGTGCTGACATCGCATCATCGATTGACCGTGCGTTTCGAACAGCCGCTGGATTCGCCGTTGAAGCTCGACGCCGCGTTGCGGTGCGAAGGCGAGGGTCGGGAATGGACAGTCCTTTGCAACGGCGAGCGAGCCAGCGTCGAGGCTCAGCTAACACAGCTTGACGGCGAGATCGTCGACCGAGCGGCTCCAACGCTGGACGAAATCTTTGTCGCTCGAATGAACGGTTGACTGTCAGACACTGTGTGCCATTGGCTTTGCCAGTGCCTGACGAATGAGAGATTACAGATGGCTTCGCACTGGCAGAGCCAGTGGCACACAAGTAACCGAACTTCCTGAAACAACTTTCGTCTTCCCGTGAGAACAAACTCATGACTGGTCCAATCAAAGCTCTCAGTTGGGAATTCGCCCGTCGATTAGTTTTGACGGCACCGCTGATCATGTCAGTCATGCTGCTGGGGCCGCTGGGTGTGGAAGGCCTCTTCTGGGTGGCTGATCTGCGGATGACCATATCCGACATTGGGGCATTGACCTGGCACAGCCTTTACCTCGCCCTCGGTTTCATTCTGATAGCCACTCCGCTGCTCGAGGCTTACAAAGGCTCGCACCAGCGAATGTTCGCTTTTCCCGTTTCGAACAGTTTCATCGCCAGTTGGATGATGGTTTCGGCGATCCTGGCCGTCGTGGGGCAGGAGCTGCTGGTTCATTGGTTGTACGGATTCACGCTTTCCGACTGGAGCATGCGTGCAATCTTCGGAGACAACCACAGCGTGATCGGTCCGTGCCAGCCGGTTTTCGCGACGACGATTTCCATGCTGACGGCGATGTACTGGAGCATGAAAAAATTCAGTTTTCGGAAGCTCTTCGTGTGCGGAGTGCTCGTTTGCAGTTTGATCTTCTGGATTGGGATCCACTACTACCCGCACGGTCTTATGGCACCAGCAGAGGCATGGGTCGAATTCTCGATTCTCGACACAGCGATCTGCGTGGTCGTAGTCGCTGCTTCCTGGTTTGTTACCCGGAAAGGAATCGCGCGAGAACGCTGCGGCGACAACACCGAACACTCATTCGAGAAACGGGTTGAAGAGGTTACCAGTCGGATCCGGGCGATTATTTTCCCCGACGGAGTCCGGGACCATACCTCGCCAGAAGCCGCCGTGGCCTGGAATCAATGGCGGCATTGCGGCCGCGACGCGGCACTCGCTGCCGGATTCGGAGTCGGAATTCTCCTGGCGATCCTGCTCTTCAGCATTTTCGGTTCGCGAAGAGGCCTCGAAGGAATCGTCGTTCTGCTCTTCATCATTCCGGGTGTTGTCGGCTTTCTGACGGGATCGGTTCTGGGGGTCCTCGCGCCGCAATCCAGCCGCGAGCGGATCACCATGTTTCTGGCGACGTCTCCCATGTCGGATGCGAGACTCGCGCGAGGGCTCCTGTCCAATGCCTGGCGAACGGCGCTGATCTCGTGGGTACTGGTAGTTGCCTGTGGAATGCTGGCACTCGGTGCAGCAGTCCTTCACAAGGGCATCCATACCTTACTCAGGGAAGTTGACCATTTTAATCGGATGACCGATTGGCCATTCGCAGTGATGATTCTGCCGCTGGCTGTGCTTGCTTCAGGGGTGCTGGCCTGGACGCTGACCGCGACGTTAGCCGTTCTGCACTGGACGGGGAATCATCTGGTTCCATTCTTTGCGTTTGTCGGCGTCCTCGCTGTCGTCTTTGGGCTGTCGATGCTGAGCCTTTTCGTTGAGCACCAGACGATCCAGTTTCTCCGTGAGTGGTCAATGATTATTGGAGCGGCTGCGATCGTGATTGGCTCGCTGGTCGCATTCTGGATGGCATTCAAAAGAAAATTGATCGAGCCGGGAACTGCAGCCCTTCTCCTGAGCTTCTGGGTGCTTGCATCGTTGGATTACTGGTTTTACATGCCGGGACGGCCCGTTCATCGATTGATTGCGGTCGGCGTCCTGATGCTCAGCGTCAGCCCCGTCGCCATTGCCCCGTTAGCAATTTCGAGAAACCGCCACGTTGCTTAGCGGGTACGTTGAATTGTATCTGGCGTTTCTCTGCCCGACAGAATTGCTACAACAACCACTGCACAGCGAACGACGAAACCAAATCGGCTGCCGCACTCAACTCTTCAGACGGAATTCAAGAGGAAGAAACTATGAGACGACTAACCTGGCGATGGACCATTCCAGCATTGATTGCGGCATTGCTGCTGACATCTCTGAATCCCGCGGTTGCTGCCGATGCTGACGCGAAAGCTCCCGGAACGGTTGCTGTCTTCAGCATCGACGGAGGCGTGACCGAGAAACCCGGCGATGAAGAACTCGCGATCTTCACGGGTCAGTCGGCGGACTCGTTCCTGTCACTGACGACTCGAATGCGAAAGACGATCGGCGACGACGACGTCAAAGCCGTCGTCATTCTGGCAGGAGGCTCCGCTCCGGGGCTCGCTCAGTCCGAGGAGCTGCACAAGCTTCTCGCCGATATCAAAAAGGCTGGCAAGCCGGTCTACGTTCATGCCGACGCGATGATGACTCGGCAGTTGATGATTTTCAGCGGGGCGTCTGAAATCAGCATGTCGCCGACCGGGTACATCTTTCTGCACGGTCTGTACGGCGAGCAGGTGCATCTTCGAGGTCTGCTCGACCGGCTGCGAATCAAACCTGACTTCATCACGATGGGAGCGTACAAGAGCGCCGCTGAAACTTTCATGCTCGAATCCGCTTCGCCGGCCGCTGCGGATATGACGAAGTGGTTGTTCGACGGAATGTACGATTCGACGGTCAACGCACTCGCATCCGGCCGCGGCGTGAAGCCAGCGAAAGTCAAAGCCTGGATCGACGACGGAATCTATTCGGCCACCGAAGCCGCTGAAGCCGGCATCATCGATTCCGTCACGTATCGCCAGGACCTGGTCGAACAGATCAAGAAGAAACACGGCGAAGAGATTTCGTTCGACAAGCGCTACGGCAAAAAGTCTCAACAGGAGATCGATTTCTCGAACCCTTTCGCCGCCCTGCAACTGTGGGCTCAAATTCTGTCTGGACCTTCGAAGAAAAAGTCGACCAAAGACGGCATCGCTGTGATCTATGTTGAAGGTTCGATTCTGACAGGCACGCCAGCAGCGTCACCGTTTGGCGCGGCCGGAGGCGCTTACAGCACACCCATTCGCAAAGCACTCGATGCCGCCGCAGAAGACGACACTATCAAAGCTGTCGTTCTGCGAGTTGATTCGCCTGGCGGCTCAGTCGTCGCCAGCGAAATCATTCTCGACGCGACGCGACGCGTGAAAGCGAAGAAGCCAATCGTCATCTCGATGGGCAACACGGCCGCCAGCGGCGGTTACTACGTCAGTTGCGCCGCCGACACAATCTTCGCAGAAACCGGCACGGTCACTGGTTCGATCGGTGTTCTTTCCGGCAAGTTTGTGACAACTGACATGTGGAAAAGCGTCGGCATCAACTTCTCGCCGATAGCTCGCGGGAAGAAGGCCGGCATGCTCGGTTCGGCAACTGCCTTCACCGAAGGCGAACGAGCTCGCATGACCGCATGGATGGAAAACGTCTACGGCCAGTTCAAAGGCCACGTGACGGCGATCCGCGGCGACCGTTTGAAGAAGCCAATCGATGATCTTGCGGCTGGTCGAGTCTGGACCGGCCAACAGGCTCTCGAGCACGGCCTCGTCGACAAGATCGGCGGAATCCACGACGCCATCAACTTCATCGCCGACGAAGCCAAAGTCGACGACGACTACGAAGTTCGAGTGCTACCCCGTCCGAAGAACTTCGCAGAACTTCTGATGGGCGATCTGGGCGGCGGCTCGAACAAGAAGTCGAAAACCTTGTCCTTGGAAAATTCCGTCTCCCAGGACAGCCTGTGGAAGTCAGTGCTGCCCCTGATGCAGGGCCTCGACCCCAACCGAGTTGCCGCCGTCCGGCAGGCCATCCAGCAACTCGACATCGTCAGCCGCGAGCAGATTTCACTCAGCATGCCAATTCTGATTGCCGAGTAGTCGGTTCGCTGAACTCGTTTAGCGAATGCGTCCGAAATAATTTCCCGATTGTGAACAGTAGGCTGGAACAAGCTCTGCGCAGTTCCGGCAGCACGACAAGGCTGAAATGCCGGAACTGCGCGGAGCTTGTTCCAGCCTGCGACTCGCCATGAATCGGCTTTCGGGAAGTTTTTCTCGCTTAGCCAATTCACTAAACAAACGCCGCAGGGATCAATCGGGTTCCCTGCGGTGTTTTCGTTTCGGCTTCTCTGGGCTCGTGCGCATTTAATCGTCGACGGCGAGTTCGGTCAGTGTGATTTCGGAAAATCTGGCGGGGCCGCCTTTGGTGGCGAGTCGGATTTCGGGGAGTTCGCCGTTTGGTCTTCGTGGTAAGGCGGCGAGTGGGCGTTCGTTGATCGAGAGGAACCAGCCGCTGGGTTGTTGTTCGATGATGACGGCGACTTCGCTATTGACTGGTGCCGGAGGGTTGGTGCCCAGCGGTTCGAAGTCGGCTCGGTCGGACGCTCGTTCGCCGACGCTGATTTCCTCTTCCGCGAAGTGAAGAACGTATCGTGGACCGTTGCGTTGCTCGTTCGGTGCGAAGCCGAATTGAATTTCTGCGGACTCGGCTTCGGCACGATCGACGAAGACGATCAGCCGGTAAAGTTCGATCGGCTTTGGCTGGCCGTCGACTTTCTTGAAGAGCGGTTTCACGAGTAGTCCATTGGTGCCTTCGAGCGTCGCAGTCTGTGGCGGGACGATCCAGTTGCCGCTGCGTTGTTGCCAGCCGGCGATGTTGCTTCCGTTAAACAGTCGCAGCGACGGTCCCAGATCTTTCATCTTGACCTTTGATGGCCTGACGGGAGGAGCGGCATCCTTTTGCGATTGATTAAACCACCACGCTCCGCCCGCAGCGGCAACGATTCCGACAACGCTGGCGACCAGAAAATGCCGCCGGTTCGAACTTGCAGCGGCCGTGCCCTGATCGACAGGCAAACCAGCTTCTGTTTTCGCTCCAGTCGCGTCTGTGTCGGTGTTGGCTGAGACGGCTGCTCGCTGGGGTGTTGCCAGGGCGGCCGTTGGTGCCGACGATGCTGAGCCTGTCGTGTCGCCAAACAGGTTGGGGCAAAGTTCGTCGATCAGCGCGATCAATTCCGGATAACTTTCCGGGCGTTCGTTGGGAGACTGAGCCATCATTCGGTCAAGAAGTTCGTACGTTCCTGGCGAGAGACCGGGGCGGAGTTCTTCCAGGGGCGTGAGGCGGCCGGCGAGCTTGCCGGCCATGATCTGAGTCAGGTTGGAACCGTCGAACGGCGGCTTGCCGGACAGCATTTGAAAGAGGGTTGCTCCGAGCGAATAAATGTCGGCTCGAAGATCGACATCGCTTTGCTGAAACTGCTCGGGCGCCATGTAATGAGGACTGCCGACGGTCGTATTGTCAGAAGTCAGGCGAGTGCCCGAGTCTTCGGCGGTGGTGAGGATGGCCAGGCCGAAGTCAGCGATCTTGACCAGCGGCATATCGGGAGGAAACGGGATTCCTTCCGGCGGCTCGACCAGTAACAGATTGCCCGGTTTGATGTCTCGATGCACGACTCCGTGATTGGCCGCGTGAGCAAGTCCAGCTGCTGTTTGGCGAGCGATTCCCCAGGCCAAACGCTCGTCCAGCGTTCCTTTTCGTTTGACAAGAGTGGCGAGCTCTTCGCCCTCGACCAGCTCCATCGCGAAGAAGACGCGGCCATCGTTCCGGCCGAAATCGTATCCGGCGACGATATTCGGATGCTGAAGCTGGGCGACCGTCCGCGCTTCCAGTTCGAATCGACTGAGCGCCGATGCGGACCCCATGCGGCTGACAAGGACGGTCTTTAACGCAACCGTTCTCCCGAGAGTCAACTGCTTCGCTTCATAGACGACGCCCATGCCGCCCTTGCCGAGTACGCTCAGAATTTCGTAGCCAGGAATTGTTTCCTTCGGGTTTAGCAACGTCCCGATGATCTCAATTTCGATCGCGTCGAGCAGGCCTTTGCGCAGGGCCAGCGTCTCGGGCGCGACGGAACTCTGTCGACACTCTTCGGCTAACGGTGCGAGCGATTCCGACGTTGCGTACTCAAGGCGTTCGGCCAGGCTGAAGAAGTCGTCCGCCGATGGGTTCTCAGCTGCGGACGTCATTCTGCTGATGAACCCTCGCTGGATGTTTCAGCGGCTGAGGGTTCTGGGGCAGCCGGTTCCGGATCGACCACTGGCTTCTCTCCTCCCGCCGGAGTCTCCGCTGGCGAGCCGTCAGCAGGTTTCAGTTTTTCGACCTCAGTCAGCAGTGCCTGGATGCTCGGGCGGTCGCCGATGTGCTCGCCGACGTAGGCGTATTGGACGTTGCAGACCGAGTCGACGATGTATGTTGCTGGCTTCGACAGGTCCTTTCGAATTCCCAGCTGATCGACTCCCTTCAGCTCGATGTCCAGTAGGACTGGAAACGGGACTCGGTTGGTTGCGTCGTCAAGTTTTGTCTTAACGTCATCCAGGAAGCTGTTGACACGCTCGCTGTCCGAGCCCGTTTCAATGGGGTAAACAACCGCGACTTCTGCTCCGAGTTCCTTGAAGGCTTCATAGTTTTTGATCAGTCGTGCCGTCTGTGTCGAGCAGTACGGGCAGATCGGAATCGTGTTTCCCCGAGTGACGACGACGACGATCGTTTTGCCCGGCGCGAGGTCTCGAATCATTTGCTCTTCGCCAGTCGACGAGATAAACGAGAGCGACGTCAGACCGGCATCCAGAGAAGCGTTGCTGGATGCCTCGTCGAGAAACGTGATCTCTTCCGTGCCGTAGTAGCCGCCGTAAGCGTTCGAACCATCGCCAGTGTCCATCCCAGTGTCCATGTCGGCACTGGGGTCATTCGATTGATCATCGCCGCACCCAGCGACCACCATCAGCAACAACACAATCATCCAGGTTCTGATCTTCATGATGGGGCTCCACGCGTTTGAGCGTCTCGATAGCTCGGAAAAACAAAAAAACGGCTAAGACTAAGACTAAGAATTAAGACTAATTTGCGTAGGCTGGGTCTCGACCCAGCTTTGCTCGATACACATTTGCTGGGGCTCGACCCAGCTTTGCTCGATACACATTTGCTGGGTCAAGACCCAGCCTACGTACTTGAGCTCCATACGCCCCGGCACTTCCACGTGAGGAAATAATCCCTGCTGCACACCTCGGCGAGCAAGGGACAATATCACAAATCAAAAAGAAAGGAGCCTGTCCGGGCAATGCCGGGCAGGCTCCTGATGATTCGAGTCTCGTTCTCAGACGATTCGTTCGGAAGGTCTGGCCTTCGTTATGGGATGGCAAAAGTCAGACCAGTGACAACAGCTGCCTGGTTGAGGGCTGCTGTGCTGTTCCACGGAATCTGGTGAGTCTGCTTGGGAGCACACTCGCCCGGATTATACCAACCCAGTGCGTACTGCTTCTTACAGACCGGATCGATCGTCATCTGGTAAGGCAGGCCGACCAGTTGCAGACCGAACTTGCCGACCGAAACGAACGGCTGGACCAGTTCGTGATGAACGTGTCCGTAGCGTTCCAGGCCGGGGTCCTGGAAGTAGAGCGGGTTGTGATGGAGGTTCGAAGCCTGCCACTGATAGAGGATGGCCTCGTAGTTGCGGACTCCGTCGCTGACTTCGCCGAGTTCAACTTCCGCTGGTGCGACGAATTCGGGATCGAGGTCCTGCTCGATGTGCGTACCTGGCTGGTAGTCTGCAAACGGCTGAATGTCGCGGATACTTTTCAGGTTTCGAGGATCGGCGTCCGCTTTCTGATAAGCAGACTCGACCGCGTCCACTCCGACGGAGCCGTTCATCGGCACGGACTGAAACAGTCCCGGATCGAAGTTGTCAGCCGGTGCGGGTGGGACGGTTGATGGTCCATCGCTGCCTTCTTCGCCGTCCTGGCTAACCAGTACGAATACTGATGGCTCGTCCGCGAAGTTTGGCCGTGCAGTGCTGTCTTGCGAAAGCCGACCAGGTTCAGCAGTTTGAGATTCGGCTGAGTAGAACCGTGGATGCTCGGCTTTGTACTGCTCGTAGCGTTTTTCGGCCGAGCGGCCTTTGAACTTCTGCAGCGTCTTTGACAGGAAGGACTGCTTACCGGGTTCGGCCGCCGAGGCGGTGCCGAACGAGTCGACCATCGTCGACCCGGCCAATACAGACAGGCCGAGAACCGCGATCAGTCGTCTCCGACCTTTCTGGTTACAGCCGGTCAATAGGGCCGGTGTAGTTTGGTGCTTCCTGCGTAATCGAAATATCATGGGGATGGTTCTCCCTGACCGAGGCAGCGGAAATTTGGATAAACCGTGCGTTCCGCAACTCTGGAATCGTCCGTGCTCCAAGGTAACCCATTCCTGCACGCAGCCCACCCATGAGCTGATACAGGAAACTATTCAGCGGCCCCTTGTGAGGAACTCGCCCTTCAACTCCTTCAGGCACCAGCTTCGAGCCACCGTCAGTGTCGGAATCCTTTCCGGCTTGTCGGTAGCGTTCACTGCTGCCTTTGACCATCGCTCCGAGAGACCCCATACCGCGATACCTTTTGAAGGTTCGCCCCTGGTACAGAATCAGTTCTCCCGGGCTCTCGTCCATTCCCGCCAGCAGGCCGCCGAGCATCACTGTGTTGGCACCTGCTGCCAGAGCTTTCGTTATGTCTCCGCTGAATCGAATTCCGCCGTCCGCAATGATCGGCACTCCTGAATCGCCAACGCCCCGAAGAGCGTTTGTCACGGCCGTGAGCTGAGGAACGCCCACTCCCGAAATGATTCGTGTCGTGCAGATTGAGCCCGGTCCGATGCCGACCTTTACCGCATCCGCTCCGGCTTCCACCAAATCACGAGCACCTTGCTCCGTCGCAACGTTGCCCGCGATGACGTCAATATCCTTCCACCGGGATTTCAGTTCGCGGACGGTATCGATGACGTTCTTCGAATGCCCATGAGCCGAATCAACAGTCAGAACGTCCACGCCCGCGTTCAGCAGGCTTTCAGCACGTTCAAAATCGCCGACTCCGATCGCCGCCCCGACTCGCAATCTGCCCCGTTCATCTTTCGATGCCTTTGGGTAACGCAGATTCTTATCGATGTCTTTGATCGTGATTAATCCCTGTAACCGGTATTCTTCGTCAATCAGTAATAGTTTCTCCACCTTATTTTCCAGGAGAATCTTCTGAGCTGACACCAGATCTGTTTCTTCCGGTGCCGTGACGAGGTTTTCTTTCGTCATCACGTTCTCGATCCGCGTGTCTTCTCCCTCGAGAAACCGCAGGTCGCGACTGGTCAAAATGCCACGCAGAGTGCCGTCTTCTTCGGTAATGGGGACGCCGCCGATGTTCCGCTCGGTCATAATCCGACGAGCTTCGCCGACAGTTGCACTCGGTCGCAGAGTCAGCGGATCAGCGATGACGCCATTCTCGCTGCGTTTGACCCGGTCGACTTCCATCGTCTGCTGCTCGATCGACATATTCTTATGAATGATGCCGATGCCGCCTTCCTGAGCCAGAGCGATCGCCATGTCGCTCTCGGTGACCGTGTCCATCGGGCTACTGATGACCGGGACGCTGAGCGAAATCCGTCGAGTAAACTGTGTGGTGAGTTTGCAGTCAGACGGAAGGATTTCGCTGAAGGCGGGTTCCAGCAATACGTCGTCAAAAGTGATGCCTGAGCAGACGATGCGATCCTGCATGATCGAGTTCCTGTGAGCGAGACGCGTTGAAGAAAATGACCATTGAAAAAAATGACCAATGACCAAAGGCAGGGAGTGGGCGACTGGTTAGTCAAGCCCGCTTATCCTGGACATTGGTCATTGATCATTGGTCATTCAGCACATTCATGGTGCCGATTGGTCATTTCGTTCCGCAGGATAGCGTTTTTGAGCGAATTCGACAGCGAAACGAGCTCTGCAACTTGCAGTTCTTCCGCTCGAATTTCCGGAGCGATGCCTTCCGCGGCGAAGCATTCATCGATCGTCGCCTTCTGAGTCTGCTTGCGATACATCCCGCAAACCACGCTCCGCATATGCTTGCGGCGATGTTGAAAGACTCGACGAACGAAGTCCTGATAAAAAACTCGATCGTCGATCTTGTCCCGCTGTTCCGGCCGCGGAGTGATCTTCACAACGGCCGAATCGACCTTTGGTCGAGGCCAGAAAATCGTCGGCGGCATGCGCTTGATGACTTTGACCTTGGCCTGAGCCTGCAGCCACGCCGCCAGAGAACCGTATTTCGAAACGCCCGGCGAGGACGCCATCCGCTCGGCCAGTTCGAGCTGAATCGTGACGACGATCTTTTCCCAGGGCAGCTCGGTCGCGACGAGATTCGAAATCAGCGGCGTCGCAATGTTGTACGGCAGGTTGGCCACCATTTTCAGCCGCCGCCCGGGTTTCGCATCAAGCTGCTTCTGCACTTCCGCGATAACTTCCGGAGCGATCAGGTTCTTCGTCTTCAGAGCGTCCTGATTCATCAGCGTGACATTATCAAAATTCGCCGTCTGAGCCTTCGCGAGCCCATACATATTGTTGTCATACTCGACCGAAACCACATGCCCGGCCGCAACGCCCATGAACGTCGTCATCCCGCCCGTGCCCGACCCGACTTCCAGCACGACGTCATCAGGCGTCAGCTCAGCCTCTTCGACGATGAACTCGATAATGTTGATATCGATCAGAAAATTCTGACCAAGATCCCCACGAGGATTGAAACCATGCTTATTAAACAGGTCCATCAAATGGGAACGGGTTTGTCGAACAGCTTCGCGCATGTGGAGAGCTTCAAGAGTTCTTGAGATTTGACGAACCACGAAAAACACTAAATACACGAAAGGATGAAGTCTTATCTTTCGTGTATTTAGTGTCTTTCGTGGTTGAAGAATTCAGCATTACGAACGGTCAGCCATCAGCTTGTCGACGTATTTGCCGAGGATGTCTGTCTCGATGTTAACGATCTCGCCCTCAGTCCGAATCCCAAGCGTCGTGACTTCCAGCGTGTGAGGAATCAACGCGACGCTGAATCGGTCCTCTTCGACATTGACCACCGTCAGGCTGATTCCGTCCACCGTGACAGACCCCTTTGGCACCATCAACCGAGCAAGTTCGGGCGGCACCTTAAACCACATCGTGACCCACTCGCCGTCCCGGTCGACTGAAACAACTTCTCCAGTTCCGTCAACGTGCCCCTGGACAAAGTGCCCGCCGAGCCGTCCATCAACCGGCAACGATCGCTCAAGATTCACGGGGTGCCCATCAGCCAGTCTGCCGAGATTCGTCTTCGAAAGAGTTTCCGTTCCCGCCTGAAACGCAGCGATCTCATCGGCAAGTTCGATCACCGTCAGGCAGCAACCGTTAATGCAAACGCTGTCGCCGATGCCGAGTCCATTTCGAATCTCAGCCGGCACCAGAATATCCAGCCGCACCGCGTCGCCTTCGGGCACGATCGCCGTGACCTTGCCCTGTCCCTCCACCAGCCCCGTAAACATTTTGATTCTCTTATTGTCGTAGTAGGTCGGGTTTCGCCTGACGGAGTCCTGACTTATTGCTCCGCAGTCATTGTATTTCTTAGCGTCTTTGCGCCTTCGCGTGAGACCCGTCTGTACTTCGTCAGGCAAAGCCTCACCTACGGCGACGCGTCTTCCTTCAGGCCAGTCTGCTCCTGAGACTTCGGCGCCATCACGCTCTGCCAGAGTGCTCGACAGGGCGAGGCGAATGCGAAGTAGCAGAAGATCAACGGCACCGCCATTTCACGGACGCTGAAGACAACGGCCCCGGTAAAGACGATTTGAATGAGGTGGCCGCGGCTGCGTTTTCCACTGAAGAGCTGATTGAAAACGTGTGAATAGCGAATTCGTGAAACCATCAGGCAGGCAACGGCCAGCGTGACCAGCGGCAGGATTTCGAGCAACGCCGGCTCCAGCCAGGCTGCCAGTCGTTGGGCAAATTCCGACACCTTGGCGTTTGGCGCCGTCAGGTTTCCGAGCCCGTACATCGCGACGGGAAACGACGCGATGACACCCGCCGCCGCCGGAGATGGCAGCCCGCTGAATACATCGTGCGAGTCTTCTTCGTCCGTTTCGATCGTAAATCTGGCGAGACGAAGGATCGCACACGCAACGTACAGTCCGGCGATTACCCACATGATCCGAGGATGAATCATGCTCTGCAGCGAGAACTGACGCATCAGAAATGCCGGCGCGACTCCAAACGTCACGACGTCGCAGAGGCTGTCGAGCTGTGCGCCGAACTCGCTGGACTGATTCGCCCACCGAGCGGCTCGGCCGTCCAACGCGTCAAACAGCATGCCTCCAAAGATGCACATCGACGCGTACAGCAAATGCGAGTCGCCGGCCTGCACCTCTTCGATACCCAACCGAGCGGCATAAGTAATCGCCGCAAACCCACACAGCGCGTTGCCGAGTGTCAGCAGCGTGGGCAGGACAGCGAATGCTCGTTCGCGTTTACTCATGTGAAGTCGCCAGTTCGGGGATAATTCAGCTCAGGCGTCGAATTCGATCGAGATATAACGCCGGACCTGCTCCCGAATTCCCGCGTTCTACGATCGTTCACCGCTCCACGCAACGGTCGTGATCGCCCGAGGCTCAATTCCTGACAAATCCTGACGATACATCCCGAATAGTCACCCGCGTTTAAACCGTGCGGCCGCGATTTTCCGAAGCCAAACCCAATCGGCTGCCAAGCCGAATTATCGTCATGCCCGCGCAGGCGGGCACCTGTCGTTTATACACAAGTCACTGTGAAGCATTCTTGTCGGCTTACTCGGAGTATTTTTGAACAGAAAAAAACAGAGGAAACAGAGTTTTGATGTCCGAGTTTCTGAAGGCTTCGACAATTCTCTGTTTCCTCAGTTCTCTCCTGTTCAATTTTCAAGTCTGGATTTTACTTTCCGCACAGCGACCCCTGATGATTGCCTGCTTATGTATAAACGACAGGGCGGGCACCCAGATTCAACTGGTTTCCCGCCTGCGCGGGAATGACGGAATCAGTTTTCGAGCGGCGAGGAGATGACGGAATCAGGATATACCGCGACTGGTCACTCCGACTTCGGGGCGAGAATCCCCAACGAACGCAGCTTCTCCTCGCATTCGGTGCGTTCACGACTTCGTTTCAGGCCGGCCCATTTCTCGTCCTGAACTTTGAGGAACAACGCCTCGTCGAATGGCGGAGCGACGCCGCGTTCGGCTCCGGCTGCCATCAGCCGTTGAATGACTCCCTGATCAGGCTGCGTCAGGAACTTGCCGTTGATCCGGTAGTCGCTGAACGCTTCCCAGACGCACGGAAACAGTGGCTGAACGATCTGCTCGCCGATCGTGCGGGCGAACTCGCGAATTTCCAATTGAGCGTGCGAGTCCATCCGCAGCGCCAGGAAGTGCAGCAGATTGTGCAGGTCAACTTTCCAGTAGGCTTCCGTGTAGGTCGAAAGCGGAAGATCCTTGCGAGCCTGTTCCCGCGCGACGCCCTTGTCGAGGCGTTCCTGATAAACGCGGCGAGACATCTCCTGCAGTTCTTTCTCGGTCGCCGTCATTTCGGCTCCGAGCGTGTCGTCCAGCAACCCGTCGCTGCCCTGCCGGTTGGATTCGGCCTGAGTTCGCCATTCGCCCGGCGGAGTCGCCTGCATGGCGTCGATGGCGATCGAGTATCGCGTGCTGTACTCGTTAACGTTGGCCGTGCGGTGCCGAATCCACTGCCGCCAGCAATCCATCGGGACTCGCACGAGCAGTTTGATCTCGGCCATCTCGAACGGCGTTGAGTGGCGATGCCGCATCAGATAACGGATCAGAGTCCGGTCATCAGAAACCTTCCGAGTCCCCTCGCCGTAGCTCACCCGAGCCGCCTGCGTCACGGCCGCGTCGTCGCCCATGACGTCGACCAGGCAAACAAACCCGTCGTCCAGCACCTGAAACTTCTTCCAGCGAAGCTCGTCGACCAGAGCCGCCCGCTCCTGCGCCGCCTGCTGGTTACCTGAAGAATCGCCGTCCGTGCTCTGAGAATCGGTCATCGAATAATCCGTAAGCCGGCCATATCGACCGTTTGGTTGAGGTGATCCGTTTGGCGAGGTGATCACAGTGCAGAACCGAGAACGATCGCCACGAAAGCGAATTCTTGACACCTCAGCCCGACACGTCCAGCGAGTTGCCTACGAGGGTTGTTTCCGAAATTCAGCAACTGCAAGGGTGGCCCAGACAATCTCTTTTAGATTGTCTGGGTGCCAAAGGCACAAGAGGTCTCGTCTCAGGGATTCAATTCCGGAAGACGATCTGGAACCACCGATTGCGTGACGAGTAACGCAGGGTGGCCCAGACAATTCTTGAATTGTCTGGGTGCCGAAGGCACGGGAGGTGTGATTCAGATTGTGTTGCCGGGTGAAGGAACAGGGCTGAACTTTTTGTGGCGATGCCACACAGGCAACTCCGAAGGAGTTGTCTGAGCCACTCGGTTCAATCTGCGTTTTTAGGCCAATCTGAAGGTTTCGGTCGACAAGCGGCGGGTCTGGATGCCTCAATTGGTCGTTGACGGCTAGGATTCCCGGCGACTCTGTTTTGAGTCTGGAAGCTACGTTTGAGCGATCTGGCGACGAAAACATCGATCTGGACAGAGGTTGCGGCGGTGGCTGCGGACCTTGGGAACGGGGATCGGTATGCGCTCACTCGGCTTTATGATGTCGCGGCACCTCGGTTGTTGAGGTATGCCGAGACGCTGAGTCGGAATCGGGTGGACGCTGAGGTCGGCTTTGGTGAAGGTCGCTGCAGCATCGCCTCCTGCGGGACATCCGCGACCAACGCAGCAGGTCGGTGCCCGGCCAGTTCTTTTTCTGGTGACGGGATTTTGACTGCCTGCTCGCTGGCGTTGTTGTCGAACGGGGTGTCGCCGAAATCGAGACAACGTTCGCAGGATTTTGCTTACTCCGTTGGAACGGGTTCGGTCGTTTCAGGTTCCGACGTCTCCGCGTCAGGTGCCTCTGACTCGGTGGAGCCTGACTCGGATACTTCAGGGTCAGCCGACGTTTCGGAATCGACATCCAGTGTGAGCTCGCCGGGTCCGGGAGGAACCATAAACCCGCTGCCGAATTCGTCGAGTGCTTCGTCGATGGCTTTGTCGAATTCGTCGGCGAAGTTGATTTCGGGTACTTCGGTCGGGACTCCGGCTTCGTCGGCAGTTTCGGCGACGGCTTTGATGAAGGCTCGCAGCTCGTCGTCGGACAGTTTCTGCTGGAACTGTCGGTTCCCATTCATGTCTTTCGTGCTGATCATGTCGAGGACGGCTTCGCGTTTGGCTTCAGGGATTGAGCTGTCGATCACGCCACGCGAAAACCGCTGGATGGCGATGTGGGCTGCGGCTTTTTCTTCCTCGTCGAGACCCGAGTCGCGGATGTAGACGCGTTTGACAAACAGCGACACTCCAGCCGGCAGGATGGGGCTCTTTGACAGTTTTTCAACGATGGCCCCCACCTGCTGCAGCTCGAGTTTTCCATCTTTGAATTGTTGCCCGACTTCGTCGATCCGGGCGTGCATTCGTTGGCGCTGATCGTCCGGGACTTCGAGTTCGTTCAGTCCCTCTTTCATTGCGGAGACAGCGAGGTCTGTCGCAAGTTCTCGTCCATTTTGTGCGACCCAGAAACCGAAAATCACGGCCACAATCAGTCCCAGCACGACGATGACGGCACAGCCGATTCCCGCGATCGCACAGCCGCTGAGGCCTTCTTTCTTAGGGACGACATCCTGATCCTGCGACTCGAACGGGTCTGGCTGAGACATGGCGATGCTCGATTAGTTGAAGAGTGTTTTGAATCGGATTTGCGGAGAGGTCCCGGCAGCGTTGACACAGTTTCGTGCACGATACGACGAGGGCCGGGGGATCTCCAGCAATGAGAACGCCAGCAATGAAACGAGTGGGCGACCGCTCAAACGGACGGTTCGAGATTGGTTCATTGAATTCTTCCGGCGAAGGCCGTGAAGACTTCGTCAGGCTGAGCCGAACGTGCTTGACCTACCGAGGCAGCCATTGCTCGACGATGTCGATGACCTCTTCGGATTCCAGCGTTTCGTGAGCGAGCAGGTTGTCGGCCAACGCCGCCAGAGCCGACCAGAAGTCATCGCCGTTGAGCAGTCGATACAGGTCGGCAGATGTCTGTTCCAGAAACGCGAGACGCTTTTTCTGATCCGGATGAATCATCGCTGCGGCTTCCCAGGCATCGGCCCAGTCGGCGGCCCATTCTGACACCATCCCCGGATGAAATGCGTCGCCGGTGTAGAGCATTTCGGCGACCGGACCGGCCAGCGCGACGAGGATGCGTTTTTCGCAATACTCGCGTTCCGACAGCCCCGAAGTATCCCAGAAAATCTGCGTATCACCGAACCGTTTGGGGCCGTCGTCCCAGTCCGGATCGACGGTGACCGAGTGAACCTCGGCTCCGACGTGCACCGCCATCAACGCGTGGCCGGATTCGTGGTAAGCGGTGATTTCCATGGAGCGGTTGTTTCTTTGGCGGGAATCGTGATAAACGTGACATGTTTGAATAACGATGTCCGATTCACAAGTTGCCGGCACCGTCCAATAGAGAATCGTTTCGATCGATGGCTAAGTTCAGAATTCTAATCGCCCTGCTCTGCTCACTGCTTCTGCAGCCGGCCGACGCACGAGCTGCTGATAACGACAAAGGAACCGCGTTCTTCGAGAAGAAGATCCGGCCGTTGCTGGTTAAGCATTGCTACGAGTGCCACTCGGAAGAAGCAGAGGAACGTCAGGGCGGCCTGCTGCTTGATCGTCGCTCCGGCTGGATCGAAGGCGGAGATACCAACAAGGCCGTGATTCCAGGAGAACCGGGCGCGTCGCTGCTGATTAAGGCGGTTCGCTATACCGACGAAAATCTGCAGATGCCGCCGGACGAGAAACTGAAGCCCGAGCAGATCAAACTGCTGGAGCAGTGGGTTCGGCTGGGCGCTCCCGGACCGAACAACGACCGGGGCGAGACCGAATTCTCGCGGCTCGGCGATCAGGATTATCTCTTCGACCAGGCCGACGACCACTGGGCATTCCAGCCGATCAACTCGACAACTCCCCCCGAAGCGGCTCGCCGGACATGGAACGAAACCGCGATCGACCAGTTTGTCTTCGCGAAGCTCGCCGAAAACGGGCTGACGCCTTCAAAGGAAACTGACTCTCGAACACTCATTCGAAGGCTGACGTATGACCTGACTGGACTACCGCCAACGATGAGCGATGTCGAGCAGTTCGTCGAAGCCGCAGACCAGGATCGGGCAGCCGCAGTCAACAAACTGGTGAATCGACTGATCGACCGGCCAGCGTTCGGCGAGCATCTGGGACGATTGTGGCTCGACGTGGCTCGGTACGCGGACACCGACAGTGCTTACCGGCCGGACACGCGGACTCCGCATTACTTTCCGTTCGCTTTTACGTATCGCGACTACGTTGTCGATTCGTTTAACAAGGACAAACCGTTCGACGATTTTGTGAAGGAACAGTTCGCTGCTGACCTGATCGGCTTCAAACCGGGCGATGCGGAAATGGCGGCGCTGGGATTTCTCGCAGGCGGACCGTTCGCCAACCGCGATCAGCTGGAATCTCTCGACGATTTGATTGACGTCACGACGCGGGGTTTTCTGGGAATTACCGCCGCCTGCGCACGCTGTCATGACCACAAGTACGAACCCGTTCCGACCAAAGATTATTACTCGTTGCGAGGTGTCTTTGCGTCGCTCGTTCGCGTGAACCCGCTTGACGAAAAGAAGCAACCGCTGGTGCCCGGCTACGAACCGACTGATGCAGAGGTTGCGGACTACGAAGCGAAGCGGGAAGCCATCGAGTCAAAGGTCACAAAAGCCGGAAAGGGCAAAACAAAAAACAACAACAAATCGATATCGCAGAAGATTCGCGAAACCGAACTGGCGGAACTGTTGCTGTTTAACCACGGAGCACCTGCCCGAGCCATGCGGGTTATGGAACGCCCAAAACCGCTGGAACCGGTCGTGTTTATTCGAGGCGACGCCGGCAGCCCTGGCGAACGGGTTCCGCGTCGATTCTTGAAGATCATCGATGCTGACCAGACTCCGTTTCCGGGTGATTCCAGCGGACGGCTGCAACTTGCCGAGCGGATCGTTGATCCGACGAATCCTCTAACCGCTCGCGTTTTTGTGAACCGGGTCTGGGGTTATCTGTTCGGTTCGCACATTGTCGACACGCCGTCGGACTTTGGTTTGCAGGGTTCAGCTCCGACCCACCCAAAGCTGCTGAACTGGCTGGCCGCCGACTTCGTCGCGAATGACTGGTCGATCAAGCATCTTGTTCGGACCATCGTTCTGACGCAGACGTATCAGCAGAAAAGTGACTTTCGCGAAGACGCCGTCGGAGCCGATTCTCAGAACCGACTTCTGTGGCGAGCCAACCGGAAGCACCTTTCAATTGAAGCAATTCGAGACAGTCTGTTGAGTGTTTCGAAGCAACTGGATCCAACTCCTCGCGGACGAGCGGGGCAGCTGTGGACGGAAGGGTACACTCGCCGGCGAGCCATTTACGGATACATCAACCGCTTCAACCTCGACCCAACGCTGCGAGCGTTCGACTTTCCAACGCCCGTACAAAGTCAGCCAAAGCGAGGCGAAAGTATCGTCGCGCCGCAGACTTTGTTCACGATGAATGCTCCGTTCGTCATCGATCAAACGGTGGCGGTTACTGAGACGTCAGAGTTCCGAGAATGCACGACGGACGAAGAGCGAGTCGACGCTTTGTTTGGATTGATCCTCCAGCGAACGCCGGCGCCGCTGGAGACAGAACGAGTCTTGAAGTTCGTCGAACTTCAAGGTCGTTTCACCACGCCGAATGATTTGAAACGTCGAGCCTCCAAGTGGCCACTCGTCGCGCAGTCGCTCATGATGAGCAACGAGTTTCAATACATCGATTGAAATCTCGCTCGAACTCCGCACTGGCAATTTTGCAAAGCGGGGCCTTCCACGGAATCTGTCTCAGGTCCAGTTTTTCAGCCACAGCTTTGAATCCGCGGAAGTGGGTCGCCACTGACTCTCTCGAGAGATTCTCTCAGAGAAACGAAAACAGGACGCGCCGGAGTGACCGGCGCGTCCTGTTTCAGTTTGCGTTTTCAGGCTTGTTCCATCGTCGAATGCTATGGAAGTGCCCAGTCGTACTTATTCAACTCAAACACCAGGAACATGATCCCCAGAGAGAGTGCCGCGACCGAGACGAACAATAGTCCGACCCAGACATCCGGTGCCGGTTTATGATCAGAGTTTTGTTGTGACATAGTCTTCCCTCTCAATCACGCCATTCTTTGCTCGGTCCACGACCACACCCGCTGAGCGGTCAGGAGTGACATGTGTCAGTCGGATTTCGCCAAGATACTTGTTCTGTTCACCAACTCGGAAAACATAAAGTGTGTTGCCTTCGGTCAGCCCATCGTCACTACCAATCGAAACTTCGACGAGCTGTCGGCTGGTCCCTCGCCCGGACTTCTTCGTGTCCAGAACCTTACCCATGACGAGCGGTGGCGGGGCGAGCTTACGTGCGTACTTATTGGGGTCCGCGTCGAGCTGATTGGCGACCAGCACCTTGCGGAGCGTCGCCAGGGACTTCAACATCGCGTTGTACTTTTCTTCCAGAGCCTTGCCGCCAACTTCCTTGTTGAACAACTCGTCTTCCAGCTGTCGAACTCGCTGATTCTGATCATTCAAGGCGGCGTTCAATTGCTCATTGATTCGTCGAGCACTCAAGGCCTCTTCACGTCGAATCTTTGCTTCATCGCCGGAGATGCTGGCAAGGGCCTGCTGCGTGTTGAGTTCCGTCTTCTGGGTGTCGATCAGAATCTTCTGATTCTCGATCTCGTTCTGAGCAAGACGCAGTTCAGCCTTGGCGTCGGCTGCGTCATTCTCGACCTGGGCGAGACCGCCCTTCAAGGCCTTGACTTCGTCGTTCTTCTCCGCCTCAAGTCTGGAATAGTCGGCGATCCCGTTGTCAACGGTCACCTGAAGGTCTTTGGCTGATTGCATCCAGGTCATGTGCCGCGTGAAGACCGCGCCTGCCAGCACCATAAAACAGATGCTTAGAACCAGTTGGATGATGACCAGAAGTTTTCCAACAAACGTCATGGCCTGAATCCTGACTTGCTGAGTTGGGCGAATGTGTAAAAGCTGCTTCCTCCGTCCGAAAACGGATTCATGCTACTAAAATTAAGTGCTTGCCGAATCTGTGGCGGAATTCTGCCCCACCGGAACAGCGCCTTGCTTGATCAGTTGCTGCTCGCGATCTCGCAGCCTCTGCAGGATGCCTTCCATCTGATAAACAAGATCCAGCAGATGCCGTTTTTGTTCGACGATCCGGTAGAGTTCTGTCTCGACCTGGATTCGCTGCCGCTTCAATCGCATTCCCGATTCACGAGTTCGTTCGGCGACCGCTCTGATGTCAACAGCCTCAGTGGCCCGCCGCTCGCCATCGGTCGACAAAACTTGAATCTGCTTTCCGACGTCTTCCAACGCTAAAACAAGTTGCTCTTCGCGTTTGGCAATTCCTTTTTCGTCATCCTCGATGAACACCGTGATTTGCGCAATTCTCTGTTTCAGAGTTTCAATCTGCGGAGTAACGGCGGCAGTTTTTTCCCGATTCCGTCGTTCAGCATCGACATATGACTTTTCGATGACGCTCGGCAACGAACCCGTCGCAAGCGGTGCGCTTTCGGTCCGTTGAGTACTGGTCCATTGTGGTTTTTCGCCGGTCGTCTGAGCGAAGCCGTAGTCCTTCAGATTCTGAGTTTCTTCGAGCCAGTTCGGGCCCAGCTTGCTGATCCCGACAGCGATGCCCAGAAAGGCGATACTTGCTGCCGTTACGAAGACAACCAGGATCTTGCTGATTTTGGTCGTCATTGCTGACTTCTCATGTGAACGGGGCATGGCTGACGTCACGTTAACGCCAACGAGCCGGAACAATCAAAACACCGAGACAACATCTCCCAGTTCAAAGAATCGTCAGAGTGAACGATCACTGGGAGGTGCGTCAACGAAAAACCGGACAGTTCAGCGAAGGCAGAGCCGCAGAATGGGTTGTGACGAACATTCTGCTTCTGCAACCCTTGCAGAGCAACGGACGGCGGAATGCCATCGTTGCAGGCGAGGGATCGTCTGCCCGACACAGGCAGCATAAGAGTTTCCGGATTGTACGGCTGGTAAAAAAACGGAGTCAAACAGAAAGATCCGACACTGCCGTCTGTGTCGCGACAGGTCTGACCATTCTACACCGCCAGGCCACTCAGAAATCACAGCCTGCAATTCTGATTCAGCCTGTCAGACCGGCATAACAAGGCTCGTCTGGCCGGCCAGAAGCCGCCGCCGTGCCGTGCGATATGAATCTGGCATGAATACAGTCGTATTGATCCTTTCGTCGCGGAGAACACTGTCTCGGAAAACACTGTCGCGACTGGCCTGGATCAGCGAGACCGTTCTCTCACGGCACATATCGAAATTCCGCAGTCATCAGCAGCGTCTGACAAGCGGCCTGCCATGCCGCCGCCGCCCCGTCGTTCTTTGGGCTGTTTTTCGATTCGCCGGCACCCGATTCACGAACGAACCCCGCGAGCCGTGTCGCTTCCCCGGTGGTTGGATCGCGGAGAAGCATCCGCCTGAACGCCGTCGCCGCTCGTTCGGCTTCCGGCTGGGCCACGATACGTTCTGCGATCTGTTTCGCGCGGCCCGATACGAACTGGCTGTTCATCAGAAACAGGCTCTGAGATGCCATCGTTCGCTCGGTTCGCTTTCCGACGACGAGGCTCGGGTCCGCGAAGTCGAACTCGCGAAGCATTTCCGGAACCCAGTACCGGGCGACGGGCAGGTAGACAGATCGATGAACCGAGCTCAACTGCTCAGCGGACGGACGGATTCGGTCGTTGAATTCTCTGTCTTCGAATGAAGAAACGATCGAGCCCTCCGGCGGCGTCAACTCAAGCTCGCCCGAAACCTGCAGCATCGCATCGCGAAGTGATTCGGCATCCAACCGTTTAACCGGAGCTCGCCAGAGCAGCGTGTTGGCCGGATCAACCTCGCTATGTTTCGAGGAGTGGCCGCTCGAAAGCCGATAGGTTCGACTGAGAACGATTTCTCGAATCGTCTGCTTGATCGACCAGCCTTTACTTCTGAACCGAGCGGCCAACCAATCGAGTAGCTTTGGATGGCTCGGCGTTTTGCCCATGCGTCCGAAGTTGTCAGGCGTGTCGACGAGTCCGCGACCAAACAGGTGCTGCCAGATTCGGTTTACGGCAACGCGAGCCGTCAGCGGATTTTTGTCGTCGACAAGCCAGTCGGCAAGAACCAATCGACCGCTGGTTTCCTTTGAAAGTTCGGCGCCGCGCTGAAAGTCGAATAACGACGGAACACCGCGAGGAACGATGTCGCCTTTCTGTTTCACTTCACCGCGAACTCTGACGGCACAATCGCTCGGTTCAGCGAGATCACGAACCGCCATGCAGTAGTCCGGAAACTCCGGCGGGTTGTCAGTCAACATTTTGAGGTCAGCGTCGAGTGCTTCGATCTTCTTATCCCACTCGGCAATCTCCTTATCCTGCATTTTCATTTCGTGGGCGATTTCAGCGAGCCGTTTGGCGTCGGTCGTTTTCTTTTGCTCGTTCTCCAGAGCCGCCTTCTTCCGGACAAAACCATACCGACTGGATCTTGCTTTGTTCCGAACGCCGGTGACTTCAGCGACCTTTTCGCGATACGCCTTCGCTGGCCCATCAAGGGCGACTCCATTCACTCCAATCGGCTGCAGCGGGCGATCGAAACCGTACTTATTGGCGTTGGTCATCGGGCCGTACAGCGATTCCGTGCTGCCAAAGATTCCAGCCAGAGAGTAGTAGTCACGAGTTGGTACAGGGTCGAACTTGTGATCATGGCATCTTGCACAACTGATTGTCAGACCGAGGAAAGCTCGTGACATTACGTCAATCTGCTCGTCGATCAGGTTCATCTCGAACAGATCTTTGTCACCCTCGCCCAGCACTTTGGAACCAAGCGTCAGGAGTCCAGTCGCGATGAGGTGCTCGTCGCGCTGTTGCCAATTCTCTGAAGGCATCAGGTCGCCAGCGATCTGCTCGCGGACAAACTGGTCAAACGGCTTGTCGGTGTTGAACGACCGAATCACGTAATCGCGATATCGCCACGCGTGAGGGAAAATGACGTTGCGATCGTTTCCGTTGGACTCTGCGAAGCGTGCGACGTCCAGCCAGTGCCGTGCCCAGCGTTCTCCGAATCGAGGTGAAGCAAGCATTTCATCGACGATCGCCGCGTAACGCTCCGTCGAGAATTCCCGCTCGAAATCTTTGATCTCTTCGTAACTCGGAGGCAGTCCTGTCAGGTCGAACGAAAGCCGCCGCAACAGATCACGCGGCGCTGCGTCGGCGACCACAGTGAGACCTTCTGCTGCGTGCCGCTCTGCAATGAAATGATCGATCGGAGTTTCAGCCCAGCCCGAAATTGTGACTGGAACTTCGTGCTCGACGATCGGCTGAAGCGACCAAAGAGCTTCTTTGGTCATGGCCTTCGCCGATTCCGGCTCGTCGTTTTTCGGTGGAGTTCTTGGATCGGTTAACCCGAGCTGAATCCACTTCTCAAAATCTGCAATCACGCCGTCCGGGAGTTTGCCCGAAGGCGGCATCTCCAACCCGTCGTACTTCAACGCGAGAATGAGCGGACTGGAATCTGGCTTCCCGACGCTGACGGACGGCCCGCTCTCGCCGCCTTTCAGAAGACCATCGCGAAAGTCCAGTCGGAGTTTGCCGCCAAGGTTTTTCGACCCGGCGGAATGACACTCGTAGCAATGTTTGACCAGCACCGGCCGAATCTTCTTTTCGAACCACTCGACCGAAGCTGAGTCCTCAGTTCTCGCGACCGTCGAGAAGAGGCCGATTGAAACAGCAAGAGTAAGCGAAGACGCAACTCGTAGGCCGGAACGAGCGCGGCGCTGTTCCGGCAGGAGAACCGAGCGGCGTGGCATGCCGGAACGGCGCGGAGCTTGTTCCAACCTACGTGCTTCAGGACTCGATCGGCTTTTAATCGACGAACTCATTGCCGACCTTTCGAGCTCGCTCTGGCTTGTCGAGGTCGATGCCCAGGGCGATTCCAACTTCGACAAGGACATTCCAGCCGGCGGCGATCTGAACGAACTCGCCCAGGTCTCCGGCGTCCGGAATCTGGATCGTCGGGTAGGAAGTTTGCCGCGACGAAATCGCGATGATCTCCAGGCCGATGCCTTTGCAGAGTACCTCGCGGAACTTCTCCTCTGATTCTTCGTAAGGCTCGACCCAGATCACGACGTCGGCAGCGTCCATGACTTCCTCGATGCCGTGCACCGCGTACGTGCCTTCCAGGAAGTCCGACTTCTTTCGGGTGATCTCGTTTGTTTTGAGAGTCAGTTCCTCAGTCACACCGTCGTTGCGGCCTGCCCAGTAGATGGTTCCGGCGTTGGCGATTCGGTCGACGAGTGCGGAGTCAATTTGTGTGGTCAAAGCGGTTTGCATCATGCCAGCCAGATCGGCCTGCCGACCAGCGATGGACGGCTCGCCCGCCGCGTGCTCAAGCAACGCCCGATAGAAGAGGGCCTGCTCGGCGACACTTTTTGTGGCGGCGACAGCATTCTCTTTTCCGCAGCTCAGAACGAAGCCCTCGTTCGCGAGTTCTTCGAGCGGCGACCCCGGAGTCGCGCTGAGGCTGTACCGGTTCTCATGTCCGGACTCTTTAAGCGACTTGAACAGCCGGATGACTTCGGCGGTCTTTCCCGAGTTGGACAGTGCAAACACAGCTGAATTCGAGAGGTCGTACTCGCTTGCCTGACGACCGGCCTCGGTGCTCAGCGACAGCGGCCAGCCCTTGCGGGAAGCGTGAGCGATGGCACTCTTCGCGGGGAACAGCCGGCTCGATCCTTCGCCCGTCATCAGCAGCCTGCCGACGGCGCCAATCGTTTTTCCGAGTTCAGCCAGCGCGGCGGAATCGAAACCTGCGACGATTTGCGGGGTTTCAAGCATTTCGCGAACCAGGCTGTAGCTGCTGTACCGTTCTTCCGTGCCGTTCATAAGAGTCAATCCACGTCTTCGCTGAATGTTCGAGCCGTTCTTCGTCGACCCAGTTAAGTTGACCCGCCAGAATACTCGGATCGACAACAGGCTCGCTACCTATCCATGGCTTTGGATGCTGAGTTATTCTGACGCGTTCTTCGAAATCAGAGTCTCGCAGAAGTTTCGATCCAACAGGGCGATGACCATGCAAATGAAAACCGTGTTTCGAGTTGCCACTCTGGCGACAACCGTATCTGCTGGAATGTTCGTCGCGTTGCAGGCTCAGGAGAAGACGGCTGAGCCGAAACCAACGGCTCCTCAGAAGACGACAAGGGAATCGCGGGCGGCGGTTCAGCAAGCTCTCGCGCCGTTGAATTCGCTGATCGGCGGTTGGCGAGGTTCCGGCCAGGTGCGACGTGGATCGACGAGAGGGGCGTGGCGCGAGACCGGGACGTTCGTCTGGAAATTCGGCGGCGGAAAAGTCGGCGTTGAGTATCACGTCAAAGATGGCAAGCACATCGGCACCGGCCTGTTGTCGTGGGATTCTGCAAAGAAAGAGTTCACGATGGACGCCGTTTTCGACGACGGCTCGAAACGGGCGTACCGAGGCAAACTTGAGAAGAAAGTTCTGACGCTGATCTCGGAGCCGGACAAAGACGAAATCGTTTCACGAGTGACTCTGCGACAACTCAACGAAAAACGAATGCTCGTCCTCTACGAAAAACGCCGATCCAATCAGAGCTTCTACGCACGCGTCGGCGAAGTCGGCTACACCCGCGAAGGAACAAGGCTTGCATCTTCGGGCAACTCGGGCCCGGAATGCGTCGTCACTGGCGGAGCGGGCACGATCAAAGTGTCGTACGAAGGCAAGACCTACTACGTCTGCTGCACCGGCTGCCGCGACGCCTTCAACGATGATCCCGTCGGAATCCTCGCTGACTACCGAGCGAAGCTCGCCGAGAAACGCTCGAAGTCAAACTGAAACCGGGTCGTCGGCCTGCAGAGTTGAGCGGCTTCGTCGGCAAGATTCCGTGCGTCGGGCCGTTCGACTATCCTCTCGCCCGTTGCGTTCGGCAGGGAAGACTGAACGCTCAGAATCATCAACCAAAGTGAGGAGAAGCGACAGCCATGCATCGTCGTATGACTCTGTCAGTCCTGGCCATTTCCGTCATGCTGACTGGAATGAGCTGTGTGAACCGTTCCGACGTCGGAGCACCGCCGATTCCAACCGCCGAAGCAACTTCAGGCGGCGTCGCCGACGAGACCTTTCTTGTCCGACTGGAAACAAGCAAAGGCGACATCGATATCGAGGTTCACCCCGCGTGGGCTCCGAAAGGTGCCGCGAGATTCCGCGAGCTGGTCGAAATCGGCTTCTACGACGAGTGCCGATTCTTCCGAGTCGTCCCGGACTTTATGGTTCAAGTCGGCATGAACGGCGACCCCGCTCTGCACGCCAAATGGTCGGAAAACACGATCGACGACGACCCGGTTCTCGAATCGAATCTCCCCGGCTATGTGACGTTTGCCAAAACTGGACTGCCAAATTCTCGATCGACCCAATTCTTCATCAACTACAAAAACAACGCGGCGAACCTGGACGGTAAAAGGTTTGCTCCGTTCGGGAAGGTCGTCGCTGGGATGGACATCGCCTTAAAGATCAACGCCAAATACCGCGAACTTCCCGATCAGAACGCCATCAAAGCCGCCGGCAACGAATATCTCAACAGCGAGTTCCCGGATCTCGACTTCATTAAGAAGGCGTCAGTCGTCCGAAACTGAAACGCCGAATTGAACCCCGGTCATTGCACTCTTCCACAACAACTGACAAACCTCCGTTTGTTAGTCGGAAGAACCTTAGTAGTCGTCCCACGAATTAAGGGTTGGATACAAGGTGGTGTTAAAGTTTAGAACTCGGCTCCGCGAGTTTCTAAACCACTGGTGTTATGCCGGCGCTGCGCTTGTCATAACCTACGTGCTCTTGTGCTGGTGGCATCAGTCCGAGGTTGTTGCCGAGGCAACGACCTCGCGGTCGCGGCGAATCTTACTGGCAAGGTCCGCGACATCTCGTGCAAAAACAATCGACGGAGAGCATCGTACCCTCGGTCGTTGGGATCTTCGAGATTGTCGAAGTACCAGTATCCCGGATCCTCGGAATGGTAGAACGGTTGCCAGAATTGTCGTGAATGAATGCCGTGTCCGAGGAATTCGCCCCGCATGTCCACGAGAAAAACGTCGCCTCGTTGCTCGGCCGCGGCGGCGATGATCCGGTTGTACGCCGCGTGGATCCTCAAGCCGTCCGGCCAGCGAGGCAGACCGGCGTTGATCGTGTCGCCGATCCCGTCTGTCGGGTCGTAGATGTTTGCCAGAAAGATCGCGCAGCCGCCGGGGAAGTGTTCGGAAACGCTGTCGAGGATCCCGCCGAGTCTAACCTCGAAGTTCGCGATCCACGGTGTTGCCTGTTCGAACGTCGCTCCGTACATCGCTCCTTCACGCGGCGGCGTTTGACCGTAGTTATGGATGATGTCGTTTCCTCCCGTCGTCATGACGACAATCCCGAATGTGTCGTCGTCAACTTCCGGCAGGCGCGGAAGCTGGTACTCGACCAGTTCCTGCGACGTCGATGCGGACATCGACACATTGTGAACCGCCAGGTTCGGCAGCACGACCGAGAGATTGACTCCGAGCATGTCGTCAAACTCGTCCGTCGGATTCTTCACCAGCCGATCAAAGTAGGACTTCCCACCCGATGCTCCAAAACCATCGGTCACACTGTCTCCGAGTCCGAGTAAGACAACCGGCCGGTCCGTCCAGGGCGTCTCGAACAGCGAGCGATCAACCGCTCGCCCAGCCGGTCCGCTTCCGACCGGATGGGTCAGCCAGAAGTGCCGATAGAACTGCCCTCCGGCGAGCAACGCCAACCCAGCCAGAAGAATCACCAGAAGACGTCGAATTCGTATGGACATGACGGTTCGCCTTAGAAAAAGCGGACGGATGGTGCAATCACTCAAGGCGGCGTCCGGGATGTGGCGCAACTGCGAAAATTCGTTAGGCTTCGCAAATTCCGGGAATACGCGGAGACGTTTACGCATCCCCTCTGACGGAACTGGTTTCAGGGCAGGCCGACCGTGGAGATATCTCAACTCGTCGATCAGCACTACGAATCGGTGTTCCGATTTGCGTATCGGCTTTCAGGCACGTCTCACGAGGCGGAAGACATTTCGCAGCAGGCGTTTCTGGATGCTCAACGCAAACTCGACACGTTGCGTGATCCCGACAAAGTTCGAGCGTGGTTGTTCATGATCGTT
>Ga0316208_1000894_pt1 | contig 31614 bp, 22 predicted proteins | sample 3monopyrite_MG_FD_204944 | JGI IMG/M metagenome (GOLD analysis project Ga0316208, IMG submission 204944) | Microbial mat bacterial communities from mineral coupon in-situ incubated in ocean water Damariscotta River, Maine, United States -... | ecosystem: Environmental > Aquatic > Marine >...
GTCAATTGAATCTGGTGCGTTAACTAAAACTACAGCGACCTCTATCACAGAGGGTACTGATACTTTTGCGAATGTTGAAGAAATTCAAGCTCGTAACCTTGGTAGTACTATCAATAGTATTATAATTAATGCCGGAGCTCTTGATGCTGGCGGAGCGCAAGAATTTATTGATGTAGCTGATATTGGCGCTGCCACACTTGGTGTAGCTAGTAAAGCTTTCTTCGGCGGTGAAGATTCTGCAGAAATCAATGGTGGTGGCTCAGCTACTATCAATATTGGTGATGACTTCTTCGAGCTAAAAAGCGGTGCAGTCTCTGCTGTTGCAGACGTATCTTCTTGGACGATTAATGGTTATCGTCTTGACACTGGTTCCTTGGTTACACTTGCTGACTCTGATTTGAATAAGAAAATTTCAACTGGCTCTGCTGGTGACATTACCTTCACTTCTCGTAAGCTTTCTGATGCCGCTCAAATCACTTACACTGCAAGTGAAAGTGCTGTTCAGTCTACTGATCAGAAGGAAACTGTTGTTCTTCAGGTTACCAATGGTACTGACACTCGTAATATTATTGTTGATCTTACTCTTCTTGGTAAGAATGGTACTATTACAGGTACAGATAATGATGATAATCTGTCAGGTGGCGACGGTGATGATGCTATTTCTGGTGGTAAGGGTAATGATACTCTTGATGGCGGTAATGACAAAGACACCCTTAAAGGCGAAGACGGTGATGACCAACTCCTAGGTGGTGATGGTGATGACACGCTCGATGGTGGTGATGGCAACGATACTGGTAACGGTGGCGATGGTGCTGATAGTATCACTGGCGGTAAAGGCGATGATGCTTTCTTCGCTGGCTCAGACGATAATGGTAACGACACGTTAAAAGGTGGTGATGGCAACGACACTCTCGGTGGTGGTCAAGGTAATGACAGCATTGACGGCGGCGCTGGCGAAAACCTTATTTTTGGCGGTGATGACCATGATACAATTATTATCGCTTCTGGTGATGATTCACTAGAAGGCAACGGTGTTGCTTGGGCTGGTGACGGCGACGATACAATCACTGGTGGTTCTAAAGATGACATGATCGGCGGCGGTAAAGACGACGATAAGATTGATGCCGGTGATGGTAATGATACTGTATTCGGCGGTGCTACTGGTGATGATAGTATCTCTGGCGGTAAAGGCGATGACAAAATCTTCGCTAGCACTGATCGTGATACTGTAACGGGTGGCGCTGGTAACGACACTATCTTCGGTGGTGACGGTAAAGACAGTGTTGATGGTGATGCTGGTAATGATGAGCTCTGGGGTGGTGCCGATAACGACACTATCAAAGGTGGCGATGGTAAGGATACTATCGACGGCGGTGCCGGTAATGATAGCCTAACTGGCGGCGCTAATGCTGATACATTCACCTTTGAAACAGGTGATGGTGCTGACACTATCTCTGACTTTAAAACTGCTGACGGTGATGTGCTTGACTTGTCTGGCTTCAACCTGACAAACCAGGATATCCTGAGTTATGCACTTGAGCAGACTGTTTCTGGCTCAACAGGGATCATCCTCCAGTTTGGTAATAATGATAGCATCTTCATGGCTGATGTTACTCTGTCGCAAATTCGTGATGCGAACATTGTTTGGTCAGACGCTGGTTCTTAAGTTTCATTCTTAATGGAATTACTGAGAAAGGGAGCTTCGGCTCCCTTTCTTTTTTTTTGCCTATTTTTATCTCTTGCCGCCTGTATAGTCAGGGCTGTTGCCTTATGCAATTTCTGACACAGGACAACATTTTTCTTCTTGCTTTTTGATCAGTAAAAATTGGACCTTTTGTTCATATTAGGCTAATCAAACGTGGTGTATCAGCTAGACATGTTTTCCTGCCTAATGGAAACAAGAGTGTCGATTGATAAGTCGGTCAGTTTAGGAAATATGAATGTCACTATTTGATGAGTTTAAAGACGGTGAGCGTGAATTTAAAAAATCGCTGAAGTCGGTGGGCATTTATGCCTTTGTTGCAAGCACATGTATGTTGGCCATGCCTGTTTTTTTAATGCAGGTCTATGGTAAAGTACTCATGTCGCGTAGCATGGAAACACTCATTGCCTTTGCTCTGGTGGCTGTTGTTATTTTGGTCGCCTACGGTTTTTATGACGCTTTAAAATTACGGCTACTTGGCCGCGCGGCAACCGAACTCGAAGCCAAAATGACAGGCCCTATACTGGCCGCAGAAATGTCCCGCCAAACTGACATGCGCTTGCGAACAGTACACGAGATGACAGGACTAAGGCAGCTTGTTTCAAGCCCGGGCTTTGCCGCGATCTTTGATCTTCCCATGATGCCGTTCTTTTTGTTGCTGGTTTTTCTCGTGCATCCATTACTGGGCCTTGTTGTGCTTGTCGGGGCGGGGGTTCTTGTTGCCCTTGCTTTCAAGGCAGACCATGAGGTTGCACCTTTTGCACACGCCAATATTGAAGCGCGGATGGAGGCACAAAATGCCATGCAGATGTATTCTGTTTCGCAGGAAACAATCAAAGCACAAGGCATGTATAATGAAGTGGTCGGGCACTTAGGCAAAAAGAATGCGCTTGTTTTAGAAACAGCCATGCAGAGCACTGAACTTGTAAACACCTATTCTTCTGCGTCAAAGGCGACGCGGCAACTTTTGCAAATTGCCATCATTGGTTTTGGCGCGGTGTTAGTGCTCGCCGATATGGCGACACCGGGGGTTATTTTTGCAGCGTCAATCATTGGGGGCCGTGCGCTCCAACCTGTTGAGCAAATTGTGGGCAGTTGGCGCAACCTAAAGCAAGGCATTGAAGCATACCGTGATTTCACAGCCCGGCTCAAGGAACTTAGTTTACCAGCGGAAACAACACCCCTGCCAAAACCCAAAGGCAATTTGGTGCTTGACCGGGTGGCTTATGTGCCAAAACCGGGTGCGCAGCCCATCATTAAAGGCATCACGGGGCGCATTCACGCAGGCGAAAGTGTCGCAATCATTGGGCCATCAGGCGCTGGTAAGTCAACACTTGCTCGTATGCTAGCAAGTGCAATCGAACCAAGTGTTGGGACTATATCTCTCGATGGTCAGGATTTGCGTGCATGGGACCCGCGCGCGCGCGGCCTGCATGTTGGGTATATGCCGCAGCATGTAACATTCTTTGATGGCACGATCCGCGAAAACATTGCGCGGCTGCGCGATGACGACCCCGAGCTTGCTGTAAAAGCGGCACAGCGTGCAGGGGTGCATGAGATTATTCTTGGTATGCCACAAGGGTATGACACAGTTATTAATAATGCTGGTGGTTTTAGGCCGTCTGGGGGCCAAGGGCAGCTTATTGCCTTAGCGCGCGCTTTCTACGCGGACCCTTCAGTTCTTATTCTTGATGAACCAAATGCAGCGCTTGACCAAAATGGGGAAGCAATTTTCCATAGAGCTCTGAGCACAGCAAAAAAACTTGGTATAACTGTCGTACTGGTGACACAGCGCCCAAGTGCGCTTGCGTTCACTGACAAAGTTATGGTGATGGAAGCTGGTTTGGTGAAACAATATGACGAGCGGGATAAAGTGATTAGCCAAGGAAACAGAGTTGGCACAGCGCCAAAAACACAAGCCTCGGCCCCAGCGCAGCAAGCACAAGCCCCTTCCAAGGCACAAGCTCCCAAGGCACCTCCGCCGCCAGCGCCCCAAGCTGCAAATAACCCGCCGCCGCAAGCAAAAAAATCAGCGCCAAAGGCTGCAAATAATGCAGAACCGCCAGCACCTCAGGCTGCGGCAAAGACAAAAAAATCTGTAAGGAAGGGCGCGTAAGATGAGTAATGTTGTTCCCGCAGAAAATAATGCAAATTTGCCGGCTGTTTTGAAGAACACATCCTTTAATCGGAAAGAGCTTCAAACCTGGACAGAACATTTGGATACCGACCGAAGCAGCATGCTGAAAAAGGCTCTTATTGGCTTGGTTCTTATTTTTGGGTTTGGGGGCATTTGGTCGTGTACGGCCCCGCTTGGGGGTGCCGTTATCGCTGGGGGTAGGGTGATAGCTGAGGACCGAAATCGGCCTATTCAGCATTTGGAAGGTGGTATTTTAAAAAGCGTACATGTTCGTGAAGGTGATCATGTAAATGAGGGTGACATTTTGCTGACGCTCGATACAACACGTGTCGGTGCGTCCTTGGAATCTTACCGTATGAAAAAGGCAATAGCCCGCCTTGAACTTGCGCGGTATCGTGCCGAGGTGTCGGAAAAAACTATAGTTGATTTCCCTGTAATTGATCCGGCTGTTGCCCAGAACCCGCGTGTTCTTGAGGCGCTTCATAGTCAAAGAGAAGCTTTTGAAACAGGCTTGAAAGATCGCCTTGCTACAAACCAGAATATTGACACAAAAATTCTTGGATTACGCGGGGATATTGACGGGCATAACAAAGTTCTGATCGCCTTAGAGAAACAACTTGAATTGTTTGAGCTTGAACTTGCAGATTTTAGAACGCTGTTAGAACAAGGCCATATCCAGCGTACGCGTGTATTTGCAACAGAACGTAAAGTGGTAGAGCTGGTGGCGACAATACAAGGGCGTAAACTTGAAATTGAAAAAGCCGCGAATACAATTCTAATTTACGAATCTGAAAAAGAGCAACGTAGGTATCGTTTCCTTGCTGAGGCCAATGAACGGTTGGTTGCGACACAGAAAGCTTTGAATGAGGCTGAAACTGCGGTTCTGCAACTGCGCGATACAATGGAAAGATCTGTCGTATCCTCACCTGTTTCTGGAACAGTTTTTCAGCTTGCAAAACGTACAGTTGGCGAGATCATCAAGCCTGGTGATACTGTGATGATTTTATTCCCGGAAGAGGATGCTCTTACAATCGAGGCGCAGCTTCAGGCAACAGACAGGGACGAAGTTTTTGTTGGGCAAGATGTGCAGGTAATTTTCCCCTCGGACAAGGAAAACCAGGGACAGCCTATCTCTGGGAAACTTATATATATATCTGCGGACACAATTGTGACTGAAAACAATTTGGCAGGTAGCTATATTGTTAAGGTAACAGTGGACCCTGAGGGAAGCCTTGGTCAAATGATGCCTGGTAATATAGCGGAAGTTTATATTCAAACTGAACCAAAAACTTTCCTTGAGATTATATCAGAGCCCTTCACGCGCTTTGCGTTTAAGGCTTTTAAAGGGTAAACTTACCTTCTAATTCGGGGGAATAGTTGGTGACAAACCTTAGCTTAACGAGGAAAGCAGCAGCCGGGCTATATGCAAATGCATGTAGCCTGCTTATAAGTGCAAATATTGTGCGGGCTTACCGTGCATATATTCCTTCATGTTTTTCCGTTTTTGTCCTTCATCCATGTGGGCTCATTTCCTGTTTTGGAGAAAAACCTAAGCAGGGCCAAACAACTATTTCTTTTATCGGCCTGCCATACGGGCTGTTTGGGTTGGTACTCACTAAGAGTTACCTGTCTATTGCGCATGATTTTTTGGCGTTTGCAGCAGAACAAAAACCTGCTGTGATGCCCGCCCTGGTAAAGGTTCCCCGGTTTGGTTTTCTGGGTCGAAGGGCATTATTACAAGAGCTAAACAGTCTTCTGGCAACAAATTTTGTAAAAAACCAAACAACTTTATCTCGCTTACAGCGCCAGTTGGTTGCCATGCGCACAAAGAATGAAGAGCTGTGGTTTGGCTTTGAAAAAGCACGCCGCATGATTGTGGGGATGGGTTTTAGTACACGCAATATTTGTTTTGACTTACCAGCAGGCAGTAAAACTATAGGGCCTAAAAGTAAGGATACTGATTTTGAATATAGTCAAGTTCTACCTGTTGATCTTGCCAGTTTCAGCGGCCTTAGCCTTTATGTAAGCCGCGTTGCCCCTGATAATGCTGCAGGTAGTCTTCAGGTGGTTATAAGACGCAGGTCAGATGCGAGCGAGATTGCATCGGCCACAATTCAGTATACAGCGTTGAAAACGGGTTGGCATTATTTCCCATTGCCTGAGGTTATTAGCCGCTCTTTCGGGGATGGTATTTTGCAGTTGGTGTGGCAAGGGAAGAATGGGCCAGCTTTTGCTCTGGCTGATGTAAAGGCTGAACGATTTGGCAGCGAAGAGGCCACTTCTCTTGCCATGCGTATCGAAAGAGGCCTGGCAGAACCTTTGCTTGATACAGGCACTGAAAGCTATGATCCTTCAATGGTGCGAACAATATTGCCCCCGAGAGCCTTGATGGAACAAGGCATATTTGTGGGGGGTACTTCCGCAGAAGAGGCCCATTCTGCGGAACTGGGGGCAGATGTGCTTCACCTTGGAGCCGGAAACAGATGGCTTCAAACGCATGTATTGGCAGAGCATTTTTCTGGCCTATACCTTCCGAATGCCACTGGCACTGCAACAAGGCGTGTGACTGCAGAGGTTACGCTTGATCATGCTCAGGCAGCTCCATGCCTAGTTGTACTGATGGCAGTGCCTCGCGGGGCGGATCATAACCAGCTTACAGACAAAATGAGGCATGAATATTTTGCAAACACCTTAAAGCCTAGCGGTCATCTTGACGGTGTTGCGTGGACATGCCAACCCTTGGGGGCAGGATGTACAGAGCTGGTTCAACTCTCGTTTGAAATACCTGTGGCAGAGCCGCACGATTTAGTCTTTGGTGTACTACCGTTGGAACGTGGTAAAAATGGCAGAGGGTGGTGTCGTTGGCATAGTATTACAATTGCTAAAGAAATGCCTTTATCCACAATACCCGCCGAATTGACGCAAAAACTAGAGCTTGGTGCTCAAGGCAGGCTTACCCAAATACGCGCGCATCGTTTCCCGGAAATTGCAGACAGAATAGTATATTACCGAGGCCAACAGGCCCATATTGATGAGCGAGACGCCCTTGGCTATTGGCCGGTAGAATTTAGTGATGATACGGGAGCCATGCAGTTAAACCCAAAATCTATGGGTATATGTGCGGCTGTTTTAAAGTCAGGCTTGCCTGAAAACACGGTTAGAGTTTCTTGTGAGGTAGGAACAGCTCACAAACAGGCCCCTTCTTTCATTTATATCATAGGCACTTACCCGCTAAAGATGGATGTTTCCTCTGCTGTGGAGAAGATTGCTAACCAAGTCTCAGGCGGCAAAATTGACGGGGTTGAAGGTGATGGGATTGTATGGGCATCGCGGACAGTTACCGCGCAGGAGAAAACAGCACTTGAGCTTCGGTTAAACGCGCCTGTAGGCTCAGATGTGGGGGCTTTTTTTGCTGTAATACCTTCCACAAAAGGAGATGCCAGTTATGGCTGGTGCCGCTGGTATATGCTTGCATTTGAAATGGCCCCGCAAAACACGCCTGTTACACCGCTTACTCTTGCTGAACCAGACGAGGTTACCCGGTGACTAGGGCCATAGTCCCTCCCTTTGGAGTGGTTATCCCCGCTTTTGGGCACCCCAAATTTTTGGCAGAGGCCATCATTTCTGCATGTGAGCAAAAAGCAGACCGAGAGATACGTGTTGTTGTTGTTGATGACGGGTGTCGATTTGAGGAAACGGGAAGCACTGTAGCCCAGCTTTTGCCAAAGTATTCGGATTCTTTATTTTACCTTAGGCAAAAAAACACACGGTTGCCTGGCGCCAGAAACGCGGGCATACAATTTTTGTTGAATTTAGAGCCTGACATAGAAGCAATATATTTGCTCGATGCTGATAACCGCCTTTCCTCTAGTAGTTTGATGGTTTTCTGGCGCGCTCTTGGCCGTGAGCCAAATGTTGGTTGGGCATACCCGGATATCTCTTTCTTTGGGTTAACGCGGGGTGAAGACGGATTCGACACAAGAGAGACAGCGCCTGTCTATAGCCCCCTAAAGCACTTGGTTGGAAACATCTCTGAAGCTGGTTCTATGGTGCGTGCAGATATGTTTCGTGCAGGCGTCATGTTCGATGAGACCATGACATCAGGCTTTGAAGATTGGGAATTTTGGCTCTCTGCCCTTGAAGCTGGGTACCGAGGTGTACGGGCCATTGATACAGGCTTTCTATACCGTGGGCGTCCAGAGAGCATGCTTGCAGATAGCCGCCGTTTAGCGGCAGTTCTTGTGGATAAAATCCGTACAAAGCATAAATCACTCTTTGACCCCAAACATATTATGTATTTGGAGCATAACGAGGCACCAACATTTGCGATTTTTGTACCTGAGGATGCCGCGTACTATTTATGTAGTGACCCTTTGGCGGCACACAAAACTGTTACGCTAGAAAATTTTACAGCATCATTTCATGCATGGGCGTATAATTCAGTGGAGCATTTTTTTCCAACGCATATCCTTGTGGTGCCAAAAGCTATATGGGAAGGGTTACAGGAACAGAAACAGTATTTACGCTGGTTTTTTTGGAAATTACGCGAGGTAACGGCACAAAAGCTTTTGATTAAGGTAGAGAATTCTGGCCGCCTCATGTTTCAGATGATGCAGGATAGCATCTTACATACCAGTGCAAGCATATATTGTTTTTCGACAAATATTTTATTACGTGAAAAGAACCATATCAGTGATCTTCAGGACGGTATTTTGTGTGCGCACCTTTCTTTGCCGTTTTCGGCAAACGTACAAAAGGAACTAACTCCAGAGGCAAGCACCGTTACGGATCAACATGTTACGCAGTTGATAGAACCGTTTTTCCCCTACCCTCAATATGCGCAGCATACTTCCCGAACCTTTGCTGGGCCGCACTCCAGAACAGTGCGTGAAATAATGATTAGGGATATATGCGCGTTTGAGAACCGGGAGCCTTTCCCGGCATGTACCCAGATAAGGCGGACAGTTGTTGCGATAAAGATGGCTCTTTTGTCGCGTGCTGACGCAAGCCATAAACTCAAAACTTTATTAGAACACCTTAAGAAATACGGGGACGAAACTTTTGTCTTATTAGAAAATGACGGGGATATGGAGCATGTTTTTTTGTTGTCCGGCATTGATGCCTGGCCTGATGTAGCTGATACAATCATCCCCTTTTTCTTACCTGGGAATGAGCTCGAATATTCTATTTATTTAGGCAAACGTTATCAGCGGGAGTTGACAGAGCAAGCTGCGAATGATTTGGCTATCATTGTAAGAACAGCCGACCAAATTATTACATGCGGCGCTACTGCGACCATTGAAGCGCTGGGTGAAGCACGACAACACGGCGCAACCGGTCATGTGTGGCTTGCACCGGAATTTATGGTGGATGAAGCAACCACTGGTTTGGGGCTCGCCAAACTCCTAGCTTTTGAACATGCTGCTACCTGCGTAGCAACGGACGATCTATCCTATAGAGACTTGTTAGCCGCGGAAGGTTTTCCAAGCGCCAAATTTATGAATGAAAATACTTTTTTTGAGACGTTATGACTTTATCATAAGTGCCTCTAGGGCATCAGGGGCAATACAGGGCACTTTAATACTCATACCAACTTCCTGCCTTTCAGAAAAAGCATCATCAATAAATATTGGTTCAGGTGCATTTTTTATATGAGCGCTTTTAGGAGTGTCATCAGTGATCCAGATAATACCCTTAAATAAAGCAGCATTAACGCCATACTCATGAAGGGTGATCTCTGGGTCACGGTAATGACGTGTAATGAGATAAACTGGAATGGCTTTTTCCTTACATTGATGAATAAAAGCCATAGCGGTCTTATTGATCGAACCATGGGTAATAAGGGTGTCATCAAGATCTAGAAAAACTGTCTTATATTTTGTTGTTAAACTGGTTTTGTAGGGAAAGATAGTTTGCGCGCGCGCCGGCATGTCTGTAGCTAAGACGGACACAGAATTACCACGAGCCTCGTGAAGCATTAGAAGAATAAAATTCACTCCTATGGCACGGTACAAAGCCATTTCTGGTGTGATGAAAGCATGTATACCAGTTAAATTGTGTTGGGTATCAACAGTAAGGCTCCAGGCACCCTTAAGACGGTGCTTCTGAGCGGTATCTATAGCAAGGCTTTTTAGTTTAGCTGGTGTTTTTATTGTCTCCCAGAAAGAGTGCCCCTCCTTGTTGCGGATTGAACGGCAGCCAATAAAAAGAGGTGTAGCAGTTTTGTCAGAGTAGGCGTCAAGAATAACATCTCCCTCAACAGGTACTGAAGGAAGGGGCGACATATAGGATGTGTCTAAAACATTAAACTCGGTCCCTTGGGCCTTAAAGTAGGCTCGTGCAGCAGATGTCGTGGGAACAATATAGGCGATCTGATGCCGCATAATGCTTTCGGTTAGTCTATCTTTGAACAAGGGCGTAGCTGTGTCAGGTAGAGGGTCAATAGTGGTCATTGAGTGCTGTGGCATGGTGAATTTTCTGTCGTCTCCCAACGAGCAGCCATAAAGCAGAACAGTTTTCTCATACCGAAGAGCACGAAAAACTTCATGGGCGGTATTATTGTTAGCCGGTAAAAGAAGAAGGTTGTTCAAACTCACGCCAGCATTCTCGCCAAAGAAAAATATAAACTATGAAGCCCAGAGTAAAGGGTATAGGGCAGGACCAGCAAGCGTAATCTTGTATGCTATGGTGCGTTTAGTGTATGAGGGTGCAAACACTTAAAAAACGACATAGCTTTAAAAGGACTATATTGCTCGTGCATCAGGGACGTCAGTTTATTTTTATTGTTACGTATGGCCGGTCTGGGTCAACAGTGTTGCAATCTCTTTTACAAGCTATTCCAGGGTATTTTGTGCGCGGGGAGAATATGAACACGCTTTATGAGCTTTATAAAGCGAGTGTTGCTGCTCATACCACACGTTATACACATGGACGAAACCCTCATAAGTTTGATAACCCTTGGTACGGGGCGAATGAAATTGTACCCGAAAATTTTACGAAACGCCTTGTTCAAGCCTTTATTGACGAAATTATAACCCCCCCTGAGGGTGCTCGAGTCATTGGTTTTAAGGAAATTCGTTTTCATGAAGCCGGGACTGAGCATTTTGAAGCTTTTCTCAATTTCATTTCTGAAAATTTTGTACCGAGTAAATTTATATTTAATACAAGGCCTTGGGAGGAAGTTGCACGCTCAGGATGGTGGGCGAACATGGTACCCGACCGTGTACAGGAGATCATTACTGGCGCAGACGCATTATATAGCAACTATATGAAGAAATATCCTGACCGTTCAATTCATATGCAACATGCAATAACACGAGAAAACCCAGAGGCCTTCAAGCCGCTTTTTGAATTTCTGGGCGAAGACTATGACGCTGAGAAGGTTGAAGCCATTGCAAACCGCCGCCTTGGCCACACAGGGGTATGAACCCAATTAGAACATTGTAGAGGTGTCGGCCAAATAACCGTCAAGGTACCCTTGAAGTCGTGCTTCGTTGAGGTGTTTTTGCCGTTCAATATGTTCTTCATTCACGCCGTGCTCTTTGCCCCATACTTCGTCACCTTCATTGAGGCTCTTAAGGGTGTTAGAGAGAGCTGTTTCATTTTTAATAAGCGCGTAGCCAAAGAAATGCTTAAAGAAGGCTGCTTCAGTTTTGTTGCGTTCACGGTGCGCTTCGGGCCCAAACTCATGGGAATGATAAACGGCGGCACGAGGTGCATACACTTTACCGTAGCCCGCTTTAATAACATCATCAGCCCATACCTGATCTTCGCCAAATTTAATGGGGCGATACGGTATTTTTTCCCAGACAGAACGGCGCATGCAACTGTTGTTGTCACTATAGAAATGTAACAGCTGCATCCATTGTTCGTCTTTTGCATTAAATCGTTTGGTGTTCGTTTCTTTCGTTAAATATAGTGGATAATTTAAAAGGTTTTGAAAGTGGGCTTCCATGTCACGTACCGTGAAGGGAGATGCACCGGGATAGGCAAAGTGTTTGCCAAACACACCCGCAGCCCCCGGATATTTTTCAAGTGTTGTTACAAGATTATAGAGCCAGTTTGTGTTTGCCGGTGTGGCGTCATGTGTAAGAAAAGCAATATAGTCTCCCTCGGTTAAACGCACACCAAGGTTTCGTGTGTCACCATGATTAAACTGTTGCTTTTCAATTTTGTGGAGGCGCACATTTGGATAGTTGGCTACAGTTTCAAGCGTTGCGTCAGCAGACCCACTATCAATAATTAGAACCTCATACGGCCAGGGTGTTTTTTGGCTCATTACTGCAGACAGAACCTTCTCGAAAACAGGCCCGGCATTATATGTAGGGATGACAACTGATACTTTTGCTGCGCGAGAATATTTCTTTGAGGGTTTAGGTTTGGTATCTTCCCCAAATTCAGCAATACGTTCAAGTAAAGCTGTTTCAACTGTCTGCGCGGATTGTTCCCAACTAAACTTTTTAACCCAGGCCAAAGCTGCTTTTGACTGCTGCTGCCTTTTTGTGGGTGCAGTTATGAGGCCCTCGATCGCATCTGCGATTGCTACCGGATGAGGGTCTGCGAAACTAACAACTTCAGGAGGGAAAATGCACTTGGTGTTTTCCCCCGCGAGTTCCACAATAGGAAGCCCGCATGCCATCATTTCTTGTGGTACGAGCGAGTAATTGGTGGCCGAAAAAACGACACCAATGTCTGCTTTTTGAAACAAGCGAGCGAGGTCTTCTGGTGAAGTAACGCCGTGGTCTTTATAGCGGAAAGGAGCTCTTTTAAAGTCTAAGGGCGCGCCGAAAAAGTCTACCTCAAAATCTATGCCGCGGTGGGCAAGCGCCTCCAGAGCAAGCATGCCAAGCTCAACAGCACGCCGTGCTGTAAAATGACGAGCATAAAAGGCAATGCGCGGGCGTTTGTTTTCTTTGTGCTTCGCGACCGGGTGATACAGTGTTGTATCGGCAGCCAACCAAAAAGGGCGTGCCCAGCGGCCATATTCTTCTTGCATTAATTTAGCAAGCCATGGGCTTGCACAAATGCAATCAATATCTTGCTTATAAGTTTGTTCCGCTGCGAGCGACTGTGCACCAACGGGATAAAAACTTGGCTCAAAATCCTGCACAAAATAAAAGCGACGCTTAAAGTTTGTCGCTGATAAAACGGGCCACACTGTCCAGCAATCTGTAGCAATAATAATATCGCCTTTGGCATGACTAAAACGCTTATCCAAAAATTTCACTTTCCCTGTGAATTGTTGGAAGTGCTTTAAAATAGTGTCGGCAGCTTTTTTTTCGCTTTTATGAATGGTTGGATTGTTAATCCAAAAGGTTTGTTGATGCCCCGCATACTCCAGGAAATGGGCCATGCGGAAAATGGTCATATGACCGCCCCCGCCAGCAGCAAAGTCTGGGATAACCCAATGAATTTTCAATTTGCTGCTTTTGTAGCTTTTATTCTCGGGAGCAAGTGGCTTTGTCTCAAAGTCAATCATGTTACGCAAGTCTTGAGGCAGAGGCAGTTTCGCTGACGGCACTGGTTTTCCGCTCGAAAGTTGGTTAGCAATATTGTCCGCTGTAGGACGGGGCTCCCCTTTGAGTAAGCCGCCCTCTAAGAAATGTAAGAGAGCACTATCAGTCCCCTTATTTAACTGTGGGTGCTGGGAAAAATAAGCTTTTGTATTGAAATCTGAGGATGGGTCATGTCCATCCTTTTCACCAACCTCAATAAAATACGCGAAGGGGTTTCCATTTGCTATTTTCTCTGCATGTTGCCATCTGTACCAAGATGTTTCAAAAACAGGATTTGGCTTTTTGTTTTGCCAATGCCCTTGCGATACATAATGAAAGAGGGGGTCTATACGACTGGCGCGAACACTGGCGTACATTTCTTTGTACCAACTGGCGGCAAAAAGGCCGCTCTTTTGAATGAGCAGCATGTCACGAATTAATTCCTCTCCATTTTCCATGTCTGTTAAGTGCGCATGGAAGGCTATCTTTCCTTCATACTGTCCTTTTTCCAAAAAATGTTGGAGTGGGGACGTGTGCTGCAATACAGAATCAGGATAATGCTCCAGATAAAGAACCGTTGAAAAATGGTCTGAAGGGTTACGGTTTTTCTTCCAGCCCTCAAAAGCATAATGCAGAAGTGCTGGGAGGGTGCTTCTGCGTGCTGCGGCATTCACTTTCAAATACCAAGCAGGGTCAAAATAGGGGTTTGGCCAATAGCCCAGTTTTTCTCCTTTGAGAATATAATGGTCAATCGGAGACAGGTTGCTTTGAATGGCATCCGGGTAATTACGCAAGTACCAATCTATGCAAAAACCCCCTGATCTTTGAATGGCTTTTCTGCTTTTCTTGAGAGGCATTGGTCTGCCGCCGATTATTTTAAGCAGTTTTTTCATGGTTACTATTCAGCCCTGATTTTTATAGTCGTTACGTTATTAAGCGTGAAAATCATGTGATGGTTATGCCAGTTATACTGGCTTTTCTTGGGGCAGCAAGCAGGGAGTGTGTTGGTTCCTTTTTCAGGAAAGCAGAGGGGTACCACGGGTCATTCTCAAGGCGTGTTGCCCACTTTTTCCGCATAAGATCTCGCTCAAAGGTTTCTCGTTCAGTCTTTTCTGGGTCCTGTGCATCATATCCCCGGCTTTTTGATTCCAGATGATGGAATGTGATTGCAGGCACATAAAGGTTTTTATACCCCAGCTCTCCGATAGTCAGACAAAAATCAATATCATTAAAGGCAATAGGGAAATGTTCAGCATCGAAACCACCTGCTTTTTTAAATATATCTCTCCGGCAGGCCATAAAGGCGCCAATAAGAGCAGAGCAGGCATGGGGTAATTTACTACGGTTATCATATCCCCCTTCATCAGGGCTTTCACCGTATGCTTCCTTAAGGGCAATATTATCAGTGTCTGCAATATAGCCTGCGAACTGAATTGAGCCATCTTCAAAAAGCAATCGTGCACCAACGGTTCCCACGTCCGCGCGGTTTAAATATCCTCGAAGGGTGTGGTCCCAGCCCTGATCAAGTGCAACAGTATCATTATTGAGAAAGAGGACATACTCGGCATCGCTTTCAGCAACGGCTTTATTATTAATCTCGGCCCAATTGAAGGGCGCATCATGCAAGAGCACCCGAAAACCATCCATCCCGTCTACCCAGTGTAACCATTCTTTTGTATCATTATTTTTACTACCGTTATCCACAATAATAATTTCAGTAGCTTCAGGGTACTGTAGTGTGTTGCGCAGGCTTTCAACACAGTTACGGGTTAGCTCAAGCGCATCTCGTGTTGGTATAATGATAGCTAGTTTTGGCATGTCTGAGTTAAGTGGCCACGCCAAATCAAAAGCCGTCTTTATGCCCCCTCCATATTTGTCAGTATGCGAGCTCACTGTAGTTTTTGTCTTTATAGAGTCAAAATAATTGGTCAGTAAGTTCTGCAGTCCGGTATCGTGGCTTGGTTCTTTGAGAGACCATAGAGTATGAGGCAGCAGGTGAAACCCTTTCTCTCCACAGCGAGCTAATAATCGCAACCATAATGCTGCGTGTGGAGCAGGCTCGTTCGGATTCAAACCGCCCACTTCTTCAAGATGTTGCCGCCGTACAGCATAAGCACACGCCCGAGAGGGGTTAGCTAGAAACATGTCCTTATCAAAAGGAGTTCTATGATGAGGCGTTACCTGCCTATCAGCACCCACTGTTTCATAGTCACCAAAAAATAAAAAGGCATCAGTTTCGGTATGGGCAGCATGTTCAATCCAGGCAGCTGCACCATCTAAAAGGCGGTCCCCTTCATCCAGAAACACAATAACGTCCGCTTTAGGGTTATAAGTGTAATCGGGCGGCTTTGCGGTGCTGATATTCGGTAGGACACCTTCAATGCTGGGAGGAACAGAAACTGTATATAGCTGTTTGTATAAAGTGTAATTTTCAAGTGGGATGGCGGCATAATGCTCAACTGCAGGCAGAGCTGCGCCTAATTTTTTGATATATTGCGTAGTCTTGACATCTGTAGTTTCTGTATTTTGCAGCGCATGGATCAGCTTTTGAATCTCTATAGTATGGCGAATATCAACAATGGCATATTCCATGGCGGGGCAAATAAGGGTGCCGCTACTATGCTCAAAAATGGATAGAAACAGATCATCTCGGGCTGAAAGGTGTCGTGGTAGAGTGAGGTTATGCGTAAACTCATACTGTCCATCCCCTCCAGTGATCTCTTGAATATCGCGCCGTATACCGCCGGTTTTACTGCTACCGACAAAAGTATCATTAATGAAAAAATCAAGGGTAATATCTTTAGAGGCATCAGCCTCATGATAGGCGAAACCCGTGACATAGCCAGAAGCAATATGCTCGACTTTACCAACAATATGCAGAGTAGGGAGAGAAATGGCTTTTTCTACTCTATCTTTAAACCAACCCGCACTGAACTGCGTTCTTGTCTCATCGAAAGCACGCAGAAAACGAAGACTACTACAGGCAAGGTGAAGGATATTTACCCAGTTGGAAAGAACAGTGCTTTGGTGTGGTTTGACGCCAAAATGACGCTTTAAGCCCTTGGTTACTATTTTTATTTGCTCTGATGTCTGAGCCGTAGCTGCAATGTTTTTACCAAGGCTTAGGGGTACAAGAACACTGCGGGCAAAAATGCCAGACCCCAGCAAGGACTTGCACAGCCCAAAAGGGCTTTTTCCTACACTAAGTTCAATGTCGGTTGTGTGTTCTGGCTCTGCGCCGTGGCACAGAAGCATGAAGAAACGCACGTCCTCATAGGTGCATTTTTTGGGATATATGCTGGGCCAAAAACGCATGATAAATCGGCCTTAACCATCAATACCATATTTGAGGATACCTTTAAGGTATTCGCCGTAGCTATTTTTATAGCCACTTGCTACCTCATCGAGTTTGGCATCATTAATAAAACCTTTGCGCCACGCCACTTCTTCCGGGCAGGCAATTTTGAGGCTTTGACGCGCTTCAATGGTTTGCACAAAGTGGCTGGCTTGCAGAAGGCTGTCAACTGTGCCGGTGTCAAGCCATGCTGTACCACGCTGGAGCTTGACCACATTAAGGTCACCGCGCTGCAAATATGCATCATTAACGCTGGTGATTTCAAGTTCGCCGCGTGCAGACGGTTTTACATTTTTGGCGATCTCAACAACATCTTTGTCGTAGAAATAGAGGCCTGTTACGGCCAGATTGCTTTTTGGGTTCTCTGGTTTCTCTTCAATAGAAATAGCGCGACCATCTTTGCCCATTTCTACAACGCCAAAGGCCTTCGGGTTGCCCACTGGATAAGCGAAGACATAAGCACCTTTCTCGACACTGCCTGCCTGTTTCAGGTACTGGCTGAAACCTGCTGCATAGAAAATATTATCTCCGAGCGCGAGCGCACAAGACTGGCCTGCGACAAAGTCTTCTCCGATATGGAACGCCTGAGCAAGGCCAGCGGGTGACGCTTGCTCGGCATACTCAATGCTTATGCCCCACTGAGAGCCATCACCGAGCAAGTCTCTGTAAAGGGGGAGGTGATGCGGTGTGCTGATAATCAATATTTCTCGAATACCCGCGAGCATCAAGGTCGTGAGCGGATAATAAATCATTGGTTTATCATAAATCGGCAAAAGCTGTTTGCTGATTGATTTGGTGATAGGGTAAAGCCGCGTGCCGAGCCCGCCTGCCAGAATAATACCCTTCATAATAGTTCCCCCATATACTCAGGAATGTTTGTTCTATCTATGTATTACGTTCCTTACGCGCCGGTTTGGTCGGCGCGTTCGGTAGATATCTGTTTAACACTCTAAATGCGTCGGTCAAGTCGCCGAACGATGATAGAGCCTGTTGGTCTGTAACCTACCCCAGGCCACCTTCTTCGAAAAGACGTTTCACACATTTTGCTGTGCTTGTTTGCCAGTTTGGCATTTTGATACTGAATGTATCCTGAATTTTCTTGCAATTTAGACAACTGTTTTTTGGGCGTTTCGCAGGCGTTGGATAGTCAGCTGTGGCTATGGCATTTACTTTTGGAACCGGGTGCTGATATTGACTGCCCTCCTTAAATATTTCGGAAGCGAAACTATGCCAGTTTGTCTTACCCGTGCCTGTGAGGTGATAAACGCCCGCATAAGCATCGTCCCAGCCTTCTTCACTTATACCTTCAAGAATATGTAAAATAGCATCTGCGATATCAGGAGCATATGTAGGGTTGCCTGTTTGGTCCGATACGACACCAAGCTCATCGCGGGTTTTCGCAAGTGCGAGCATGGTCTTTAGGAAGTTTTTGCCAAAAGGGCTATAAACCCATGCGGTGCGCAAAATAATACTATTGGGGTTTTTGAGCATGACATTTAGTTCACCGGCTAGTTTTGTCCGACCATAAGCACCGGTTGGGGCAACCGAGTCATTCTCTGTATAAGCACCATTTTTATTGCCGCTAAAAACATAATCAGTAGAAATATGAATGAAAGGCACATCCATTTCATCTGCTAGTGCAGCGAGGGTTGCAGCACCTGTTGCGTTGACAGCGTAGGCATTTTTCTCGTCACTTTCAGCGCCATCAACCGCTGTATAGGCAGCGGCGTTTACAATGGCAGTTGGCTTGAAGGCGTCAACTGTTCCCCGGATACTTGCTGTGTCAGTAATGTCAAAGTTAGGCCTGCCTGCGGTGACCAATTCAATGTTACTATCAATGACTGCCTCTTTGAGGGAAAGGGCAACTTGGCCTGATGCACCAGCGACAAAAATACGCATGCATTATTTACCTTTCAAAACGCCTTTGCGCTCCGCTGCATGGCCGCGCAGCGGACCCCACCACCATTCGTTATCCAAATACCATTTGATAGTTTTTTCAATGCCGGTTTCAAAGTTTTCTTCGGCTTTCCACCCCAGTTCGGTTTCAAGCTTAGTCGCATCTATAGCATAGCGCGCATCGTGCCCTGGGCGGTCTGTTACATAGGTGATTTGATCAGCATAGGCACTATTTTTAGGGCGAACCTCATCAAGAATGGTGCAGATGCGTGTCACAACCTCAAGGTTGGTGCGCTCATTGCTGCCTCCAACATTATATTTCTGGCCTAAACGCCCTTTTGTCAAAATTGTATAGAGCGCTTTGGCGTGGTCATCCACATAAAGCCAGTCACGCACATTACTCCCGTTGCCATATATCGGCAGGGGTTGGCCATCAAGGGCATTAAGAATTACGAGTGGGATCAGTTTTTCTGGCAGGTGGTAAGGGCCATAATTGTTTGAGCAATTGCTGATGACAGCAGGGAAACCATATGTTTCATACCAAGCGTTCGCAAGGTGGTCGGCAGAGGCCTTCGACGCAGAGTAGGGGGAACTTGGGTCATAGGGTGTAGTTTCTTCAAACAGGCCCTCTTTACCAAGACTGCCGTAGACTTCATCGGTGGAGACATTGAGGAAACGGAAAGCGGCTCTATCCGTTTCGGGCAGGCCCTGCCAGTATGCGCGAGACACTTCAAGCATGTTGAACGTACCAATGATGTTGGTTTGAATAAAGTCCGCGGCACCCGTTATCGAACGATCCACATGGCTTTCTGCGGCAAGATGCATCACAGCGTCCGGTTGGTGTTTGGCAAACACATCGTCAAGGGCCGCGCGGTCGCAGATATCTATTTTTTCAAAATGATAATTGGGGTTATCTTCAATTTCCCTGAGGGAAGATATATTCCCTGCATAGGTTAGTTTATCAATGTTGATGGCAGTATGCCCCAGGTTTTGCACTAAGTGACGACAAACAGCAGACCCGATAAACCCGGCGCCGCCAGTTACAATGATTTTCATGAACGGCTCCCTAGTTGCCTGTATAGTCAAAAGGTGAAACAAAATCTTTGAAGGACCCAAGCTTACTGTCTTTAGCTGATACGGTCACATCTTCTTTTGCGACAGGCCAATTAATAGCGAGGTCAGGGTCATTGTATGCGATGCCGCTATCATGCTCGGGGGCATAATAGCTGCTGACCTTGTAGCAAAATTCTGTGTTGGGTGCGAGTGTACAGAACCCATGAGCAAAACCGGCAGGTACCCAGAGTTGCTGCCAATTTTCGCCTGATAATTCCACACTTAAATGCTTGCCGTATGTCGGAGAACCATTCCTGAGATCTACAACGACATCAAGTACGCGCCCGTTTGGTACACGAACGAGCTTACCTTGTGTGTAGGGAGGCAATTGAAAATGCAGGCCCCTGATAACACCAACATCTTTTGAAAAAGAATGATTGTCCTGCACCAAGTCTACACCGGGTGCAATTTGGGCAAACTCTCGTGCTTTAAATGTTTCAGAGAAATAACCCCGGTCATCGCCGTGGCGTTTTGGTGTGAATAAATAAACACCCGGTAGGGCAAGTTCTTCAACGGACATATGTTTGCCTAAAATAAGACTGGTTTCAATATGAAGGCCTTTATATTAAAAGAGATGTTCAATTCAAAGGCTCAATTACGCCATATGCAAAATAAAGCCATAGAGCAAGGCATGCAAAAGCAGGGGAGTTTATGCTAGCACGGATAAAACGTATTTTTCGGGAACCAAAAGTGGCTGTAAATGAGCTGCCATCTCGAATGTTTTATGAGAAATGTGTCGAGGCATCTATGGCGCTTGCCAACAAAGGGTATGATGCTGAAAGCGGTAAGCTGTTGGCTTTTTTCCCGCGTGTGAAGATGAATCCTTTTCAACATATGCTCTATGCCTCGGGTTATGAGAATGGTTTTGCTTGTTTTGAAGCGAAAGAATCTGCTGAAATGGTTGAAGCCCCGGAAGGGTTAAAGGTAATTGCTCATTATCATTGGGTCAGCAGGGTTTTTCAAGGTGTCAAAACAAAACGTAATGCCGTTAAGGCTTGTAATCATTTTTTAGAGCAAGTGCGGCAACAAAAGGAGGCTGGTCACACCCTCGTTTGGACAGTGCATAATATTCTCTCTCACGGGAGCAAGTTTCCTGACGAAGAGGCAAGCCTTAGGGCGCAGATGGCTGAGATAATGGACCATATTCACGTCATGAATCCTGATACAGCTGCCTTGTGCACCCCCTATTACCAGTTACCGGGGAAGAAAATATTTCATGTGCCGCACCCTTCATACTACGGTGTATATGGGGATTATATTAGTCGAATTGAAGCACGCCATATGCTTGGTTTTTTACCGGACGAAAAAGTTTTCCTGTTATTTGGTAATATGATGCAACAAAAAGGCGGGGCTCGTTTTATAGCCGAACTAGATAAGTTGCAGTCTGGCTTGAACGGCAAGGCACGTGTTGTGGTTGCTGGGAAGTCTTTCGACAAAGACTATACTGCGAAAGTGCAGGCTATGATTAAGGATCGTGCTGATGTGCAATTGCATCCCGGATACCTGGATGATCAGAAAGTGCAGGTGTATTTTCGTGCTGCCGACGTTGTTGTATGTCCTTATGCGATCACCTTAAATTCCGGTGTGGCCATGACAGCAGTAAGCTTTGGCAGGCCGGTTGTTGTACCTGATAGCTTGAGGGCAGTTTTTGCAGATGTGGGCGCACAAGTTGTGCATTATGCTATTGATGATATGGATGACTGTATAGAGGCTTGTTTACGGGCTGTTACGATAGGCGAGATTGCAGATACGGAGGCAGTTCTCACAAATTGGGCTCAGCTTATGGCACCTCGGCGTGTCTCTGGACAATTTTTTGAGGCTCTGCGCAGCCGTGTATTATAGCACAGTCTTTCTGTAGGCTATTGACCATTAGTGATCTGCTCCTGCACAATTGTGCTTATTATATATTCATTTGTTTATTTAGACTGGGTTGGAAGACTTCATGAAAAAAACCATTTATCCTGTAATACTATCTGGCGGTGCAGGGTCTCGTCTTTGGCCTCTATCCAGATCTAAATACCCAAAGCAATTTCTGCCGCTCCTCGGTAGTAAAAGCCTTTTTGTACAGGCATTGGAACGTGTTAGTGCGGCTTATGGTTTTGGCGCGCCGCTCGTAGTTGCAAATGAACATCAGCGATTTATCGTGAATGAACAGGCTGCTAAAGCGGGAATTGATTTGCAGTCTGTTATTTTGGAACCCGTGGGGCGCAATACGGCACCGGCAGTTGCGCTTGCGGCAATTAAAGCTGCTGAGCATGATCCAGAGGCGTTGCTGCTGTTTCTGGCGTCTGACCATGTAATTTTGGATGTGCCCGGTTTTCATAAAGCTGTGCATGCAGCCGCGTGTGCTGCAAAACAAGAGTATCTTGTATGTTTTGGCATGACACCGACACGCCCAGAAACAGGGTATGGATATATTGCACAGGGAGCTGAAATTAAAGGCGCTAAAGGAGCATGTATCGTAGAGGGATTTAAAGAAAAACCAGATGAAACAACAGCTGCTAATTATATTAAAGCGGGAAGTTATAGCTGGAACAGTGGTATGTTTATGTTTGCGGCGAAGACTATTCTAGCTGAATTTGAGAAGCATCAACCTGAGATGTTGGCTGCGACCAAGAAAGCTCTTGCTTCTGCAAAAGCAGATCTCAATTTTCTCAGACTTGGGGAGACTGAATTTAAGGCAGTGCCCGCAGATAGTATTGACTATGCAATTCTGGAGAAGACGGATCGTGCTGCGGTTGTGCCTGCTGAATTTGGTTGGTCTGATGTTGGAAGTTTTTCCGCTCTTGCTGATGTGCAAAAAGCAGACAGTTTAGGCAATGTGACCACGGGTGATGTGATGATGCATGACACCAAAAACTGTTTCATCCACGGAGATGGCTATTTGGTGTCAACGGTTGGCGTCGAAGACTTGATTATTGCAGCAACAGATGATGCTGTCATGGTTGCTAAAAAAGGTCATGACCAAGATGTGAAGGTGTTGGTGGAACGCCTAAAGGCTGAGAAACGCCCAGAGGCAGATTTGCACTCAACGGTTTACCGACCATGGGGAAATTACCGTACGCTTGCTCTTGGTAAGAGGTATCAAGTGAAAGAAATCGAAGTATACTCTGGCAAACGGCTATCCTTGCAAATGCACCACCATAGGGCAGAGCACTGGGTAATTGTTGAAGGATCGGCAATTGTTACACGGAATGATGAAACACACCTAATGGGTGAAAATGAGAGTATTTATTTACCACTTGGAGCAACGCACCGGCTTGAAAATCCAGGAAAAATTCCGCTCCGCCTTATAGAGGTTCAATCAGGCAGTTATCTTGGCGAAGACGATATTGTTCGGCTCGAGGATGACTTTAACCGTGAAAAGGATACATAATTATGACTGTTAAGGCGGTGCCTGAAGGCTATCAAACTGTTTCCCCTTTTATGATTGTTGATGGGGCGCAGCATGTGCTTGATTTTCTTAAGACAGCTTTTGACGCTGAGGTAAAAAGCCTGACGTGGGGGCCTGTTGAAAAGGAAAGTTCACGGCGCATTATGAATGCAGAGGTGAAGGTTGGTACCAGTATGATTATGATAGCTGATGCCCGGCAGGGTGTGCCGCCACAGCCAACCATGCTTTATGTTTATGTAGAAGATGTGGACACGGTGCATAAAAAAGCTGTTGCGGCAGGCGGTGAAGAAATCATGCCGCCAACAGATATGTTTTACGGTGACAGGCACGGCGGTGTGATGGACCCCGCAGGCAACACATGGTGGGTTGCAAGCCATTTTGAGGATATTTCAAACGAAGAACTACAGCGCCGTGCGGATGCAGCCCATAAAGTTAATGAGGCATAGCGAAGCTAGAGGCCACAAAAAATTGCGCCCTTAGGGTATTTGCGTTTCTGTGTGATTATTGGAAACGTACAAGCTCTTTTATGCGAGCGGCGAGATGTGGATCCTCCGACGCCAGCGAAAGATTTGCCATCAGCCAGCCAATTTTACTCCCGCAATCAAACCGCTCTCCGCTAAACTTGAAGGCATGGAAAGGCTGTGTGCCAATCATTTTTTCCATAGCATCAGTGAGCTGAATTTCGCCCCCTGCCCCTATACGTTTTTCAGAAAGATAGCCCATCACTTCTGGCTGTAAAATGTAGCGGCCAACAACAGCCTCTGTGGAGGGGGCATCTTCGGGGTGGGGTTTTTCCACAAGACCTGTAACTTCTATTAGATCCCCATTTTGAACGCCCGGCGTAACAACGCCATATTTACTGGTATCTTCGCGGGGCACTTCCATTGTGGCAACGAGATTGCCCCCCACTTTATTATAAGCGCCTATCATTTGTTTAAGCGCGCCGGGTTTCCCTTTGATAAGGTCGTCAGGTAAAGCCACAGCAAAGGGGTCACCGTTTACTAAGTGCCGAGCACACCAGATGGCATGGCCTAAACCCTTGGGGCGCATCTGCCGCACATAGCTGATGCTGCCTTCTTCAAGCAGCATAGAGCGCGAGATTTCGAGGGCTTCTTCTTTGCCCTTTTCTTGCAGAATTTTTTCAAGTTCATAGGCATGATCAAAATGATCTTCCATCACCTGTTTGTTCCGGCCCGTAACAAGAATAATTTGTTCTATACCTGCTTCTAGGGCTTCTTCAACAGCATATTGAATGAGGGGCTTATCAAGCACAGGAAGCATTTCTTTTGGGATAGCTTTGGTTGCGGGTAAAAAACGTGTGCCAAGACCTGCAACAGGTAGAACAATTTTTTTAACGGGGGTATGCATCAATAAAATCCTAGGTCAGTCCTATAAAAACGAAGCGCATGATGGCCTCTGCTAGCCTTTGGTTAAATCATCCAGATAGGTACGAGTAAGTTTTTTACCTTCTTCAACAGCGGGTTGATCGTATGCGTTCACGCCCATTAATTGAGCTGTTATGATTGTCTCCAACATGAAGGAGGCAAAAAGTCCTCCTAAATTTTCTTCGTTCACATTGTCTACCACAATTTCTCTTACAGTTCGGCCCCTTTTACGGAGTGTATCCTGGGTTGCGCGAGACTGACAGGTTACCATATCACCTATGGTACGATCGGCCATATAGTCTAGCCCATATTTTCGGGCTTCCGCGGCATCAATTTTGGGGCCTTTACCGTAACTTGGTATTGTTACAATCGTATAAAATTTATCATCAGGGCCATCTAAATATAGCTGTAATTGACTATGTTGATCAACTGGGCCAACGGCACGAATAGGTGTTGTACCAAGGCCATTTTTACCAACACTTTCTGCCCATAATTGGCAATGCCACCGAGTAAAAGCGCGCAAACTTTCGGCGTAGGGCATCGTTAAAATTTGGGTAACACCTTTCTCACGGTTCAAGGTGTGGATGAGTGCAGCTCCAATTACGGCGATTGACGTTTCTGGGTTTTCGATAAAGGTTTGGCAAAATTTCTGGGCCCCACTACGAAAACTTGAAACCGAAAGGCCCGCGACAGCAACAGGCAGCATGCCAACATTTGACAAGACACTAAAACGGCCTCCAATGTCGGTTGCATGTTCGAGTATAATGCTTCCAAGGGCTTCGCCGTATGTCCGCAGAGCACGTTCTCCTGGCTCGGTAATGAACGAAAAATGCTCAGCAAGGGAACCGTCAGGGTTCGCTGTTTCTTTCCAACTGCGGCAAGCCAGAAGCTGCGCAAGTGTTTCGCCTGTTGTGCCTGATTTTGAGATTGTTAAAACATGTGTGTTTGAAGGCACTAGGTTCCGAAATAGTTTATCCATTTCATAGGCATCAAGACTATCAGGGGTGTGTATGCGAGTGTTAGGGCCGTTTTTGAAGCGCGCTAGCGCAAGCGCGGCTTGTGCTCCAAGGCTAGACCCGCCTGTGCCAAGGACAATCAGGTCTGTGAACTTTAGGGAGATATGGCTCGCAAGTTCCATCATGGGGGCCATGTCCGGTGCACCAGGTAACAGCCTTACAAACGCAGGCATGCCATTTATGGCTACTTGCTCTGCAAACTGTGTGGCTTTGTCGAGGTTTTCTTGATAGGCGTTTAAAATGCCGAGAGAGGTTAGCTGGTCCTCAAGGCAAATATTACCAAAAGACAAACTAAACATGAGGCACCCCAAATGTTTTTTGATTTAAGAGCAATATAATCAATGTAAGCACTTCATGGTTATGGGTGTTTGTTCTTTATGGTAATTTTGCATAATTATTCAACAGTTATGTTTTTTAATATACCGCTGATTAACGGCTCTTAAACCATATAGGGTGTTAATGTGGGGTACTTTGATTTGAACAGTGGCCTGTTGTGTAGTCGCCTCTTGATTTGGTTGTTTGGCCTTATGATTAAAATATACGGACTTATGTTTAGCCTGCTCTTGTACGTTTTACCAGCAAGAGCGGGTGATTTTATTGAGTGGCAAACAACAAACTTGCAATTACTTCGTGGCTTTGAGTATGAACTTGGCCCTAAAAAGAGAACACTTGTTACTCTAGAACATGCCAATCGCTGGAAGTATGGCGATTTTTACTTTTTTACAGATTTACAGTGGCCAGACGGCGGCGACTTTACTTTTTATGCTGAAATAACACCCCGTTTCAGCCTGAGCAAAATTAGTGGCAAAGATTTATCGGGAAGCCTGATAAAAGATGTGTATCTAGCGGCTAATGTTGAGATTCCGAAGACGGGGTCTGCTCGTTACCTGGTGGGCCCATCTGTAGACTGGAAAATACCGGGGTTCACTTTCCTAAAAACATTTTTATTTTACCGAGACAATCCCGACATTCCGGGTAATACGCATCAAGTGACATTTGTCTGGAATCGAACCGTTGACCTAGGCAACGTTAGTCTACTCCTCGAAGGTTTTGCTGATCTTGCCGGCAATGAGGGGAGCAGTTATGCTGCCAATGAGCTTATTGTACCGCGGGTTTTGTTTGATGTAGGTGAACTTTTTGGCCAGAAAAAGAAGAAATTTTTTGCCGGTATGGAATACACATATTGGCATAATAAATTTGGTGTGAGAGGTGTTACAGAATCAGCTGTACAATGGCAGGTTAAGTGGGTGTTTTAAATGCTGTCTTTTGAGTAATGACCTTATTAGGCTGTGCGCTTCTCGGCGCGGAACCATAAATTAAAAGCCCATTTTTCACCGTCCTCAACGGGTAGGCCCGCATGAAGTGACTTAGGGTGTCTAACATCTGTTCCCGCTTCGCAGTTATGAAAAATGATCAGCTTTCCTTGTTCTGCGGGCACCTTAATGCCCAGTTTGGGGAATTCAGTCCCCCCGCCTTTTGGTACTGTATTTAAATACCCGAGGGCAGTAATGATACGCTGCCCGCCATCTTCCATATTCCTTTTACCACTGATATTTGTTGGGTCAAAAGCATCAAAATGGGGTTTATATTCGGCGTTTTTGGCGTAGCGAATTAACTGAATGCGCTCTGCGTGTGACAGGGGTACACCCACAAGGCTTGAAATACGTTTTGCAAGGCGGCTAGTACATACGTCTGCAAAATGATTTACCCAGCATAAATCATTTGTTCGTCCCTTTGAGATCACGCCTTCTTTGTCGCCAGAAACAAAGGCACGGGTCATTTCACTGCCGTTACCCAACGAAATCATATGCTTGCATTCTGAGCTGCTCAGAAAGTTATCAAGTGTATAAACCCGTGGGTCTAGACTTAGATCAAGAATGGCGCGTTTCATATAGCCAGTATGGTTTCTCTGTTAGTGACAAGAATAAGAAGGAAGCATAAGCTGCAGAAGATCGAAAAGAAAGACAGGAAACTATGATGTGGCAGCAATATGTGAACTTTGTAAGCAGCAAAAGCGTATTGTTACTTAGTTTTATTCTAACCTGCAGCATTACATTTGGACTTTTTAAAACATTACCAAACCTTGAAGCGCTCTATATTGATCAACTTTTTGACTATGATCGCTCGGAGGTGCTTCAAATTCTCGAGAAAATTGGTCCAGAAGGGCGCGCCACCTACAGGTGGGCTAATTGGGTCGATACAGTTTTCCCCCTTGTTTACGGTAGTTTTTTTGTGGGGTTTTTATACCATATTGCCCCGCAACCGAAATTCTTAAAGTATATCCCCGTCGCGCTTGCGGTTGTGGATATTGTGGAAACTGTTCAGATAGGGCTTATGATACGTGCCTATCCTGCTATCGGCCTACATCAGGCTGAAGTTGCCAGTGGTTTCACTTCAATAAAACAAATACTACTCGCGGTTACTCTATTGGTAATGTTCGTTTTTGGCGGTGTAGCGACCTGGCGGGTTTCGAGCCGCTCATAAACAAATATTACACCGTTTAGGGCACCAGCTTCTATTTTTGACAGGTGGTCGGTATTGAACACTAGTGTTCGAAAGCGGACGCTATTGATTCTTTATATTGTAGAAAAAATTGCATAAGTATCTGTTATTAAATGTTTTTATTATTTTATGCTTTGGCACAGTCATTGCCTATATATCTGTAAAAATAAACCCGAGACACGACAGATGATGAGGAAGTGGCATGGTTAAACAAATTATAAAGTCAGGGTTCAGACAAATTTTGCGCCGCCCATTGTTACCTATATTAAATATGTTAGGGCTCGCTGGCGGCATTGCGGTTACAATTCTTATTCTTGTCTATGCATATACAGAATTAAATTATGATAGCTGGGTGACCAACCAGGATCGCCTCTATCGCGTAGAAGGTCAGTTTATCCGCAGTAGTAATTATATGGACAACACGCCGACACCGCTTGGCCCTACACTATTAAATGAGGTCTCAGAAGTTGAAACAGCAGTTAGGGTTAGAGATCATCATTGGCCTGTTAAATACGGTGATTTTATCAACTATGAATCTGTCACAAGTGTTGATATTGATTTTTTGAATATATTTCCTCTTGAGTTTATCAAGGGAAATACGGCTTCGGCCTTTCAGACACTCAATAATATTCTTTTGTCTGAAACGATGGCGAACAAATATTTTGGCGACCAAGAGGCCCTTGGGCAGACGTTTGTGGTCAATGGCAGCCTTGAATATATAGTTAGTGGTGTTTTTAAGGATCAGCCTAAGGATACCGACTTTTCTTATGACTTTATTACACCCCTTCAAGAAAAGCTCATTGCACAATCTAACTCATGGAGCAGTGTTAGCTTAGAAACATTCATACGCCTTAAGGAAGGAGCTTCTCTGGCTGATGTGAACGAAAAGCTCGCTGTTATAGTTGATCAACACCGACCATTCAATGGCGGAACAACTTATGATATGCGTGACCGTTTCAGGTTTATATTGCAAGAATTTAAGGATTTGCACCTAGGGTCTCGTGGGCGAACGCCTGGGAATGAAATAGGCAATTACGCAGCTGTATACGGCTTTTTGGCGGTGGCAATACTTGTGTTAGTCATTTCCACCTTCAATTATGTCAGCCTGGCCATGGCCCGGGCATTAGAACGTGAAAAAGAATTTTGTATTCGAAAAGTCACGGGGGCAAGTTATGGCCAGATTGTGCGCCATGTTATGATGGAATCTATTGTTCAAACCTCTCTTGCCGCGCTGTTTGGTTTAATGATTGCGGATGATGTTTTACCCTATTTTGGATCCATTCTTGGAGCGGAATATAGCTTGTCAGACATCCTTGACTCTGTAGGGCTGTTGGTGTTTGCGGGGAGTATCTTTTTGTTGGGCATTCTTGCCGGCATATACCCGGCGGTAATCACAAGTAACTTCAGGCCTGCGCAATTTCTGTCTGGTGGCAAGTCGCAAAGACCGGGTGTGAACCGTTTGAGGGCCTCTTTAGTTTTTGTACAGTTTACGGTTGCTATTGCCTTGTTAATTGGCACCGTAACGATTGCCAGGCAAATGGCATATATTAATGAACTTGACCTTGGGTATGATGCAAATAACCTACTGTTTATTCGTGGGATAAATCGAAAGGAAACGGTCGCGAGAGCAGACACTTTGAAACAGGGTATTGCAGCGGTCGCGGGCGTTCAGTCAGTCACTCGGTCAGAAGTGGAGCCATATGGCAATAGCCATTCGTATGAGGGGTTTCGATCAAAACATATGCCGGCAGATTCGGAAGATACTGGTTTTAGGTTGATTGCATCGGATTATGATTTTTTTGAAACCTATAAGACGCAGTTGTTGGCTGGGCGGTTTCTCAATGAGCAATTTGCAGATGACCGTGTTAATCTGAGGGATAGAGATAAACTTAAAGACAGTACAAGCAGTAACAATATAATTCTTAGCCGCGAAGCTGTAAAAGCCCTGGGCTACCCCAGCCCAAACTCTATTTTAGGCGAACAAATATTAATGAAATTTGAGGAGGGGGATAGCATTCCCTTGACCGTAGTAGGGGTCGTAGAAGATATGCGTTTTTTGTCGGCCCGCAATAGTGTTACTGCAAAGATATTTTTTCATTCGGCCCCCCGTTTCCGCGTAATGACAGTACGGTTTGATCCTTCACGGCAACAGCAAGTCATGGCCGACATTAAAAAGGTTTGGGCGTCGCTCTATCCAGACACGCCGTATCTTCAAGGGTTTATGGCAGACCATATTAAACGGCAATATCAGGGAGAGAATAAGCAGCTTTCACTGTTTATGGTTTTTGCGGGACTGACTGTTCTGCTCTCGCTTATTGGGCTGGTGGGGCTGGTTCTTAATTCCATTAGTCACCGCACAAAGGAAATCAGTATTCGCCGTGTTCACGGAGCCTCAATCGCGGATAATATAAAACTATTTACATGGCAATATATGAAGCCAGTTTTAATAGCCAACATCCCGGCATGGGCCGCTGCTTATTATTTTTTGAATGGTTGGCTTGAGAAATACCCTCAGCGTGTGGAACTAAGTCCAGAGTATTATGTTTTGGGCGGTGGTGTGATACTTGCTATCACAGTGGTTCTTATTACGCTGCTTGTTGTTCGGGTTGCTGCCATTTCACCAGCGAAGGCGCTGAAATATGAATAAAGACATATAAAGTCACTTACTATTTATTTCAGGGATAAAGACTCAATTTTGACTCATTTTCCCTGAATATTTTCCCTGAATATAGATCATTTGTAAGAAAGCGAGTGACAGGTGCCGCCAAGGTGTTTTATTACTCATTCATTATAAATAATGCGGCGAGCATATGGGGAGCATACGATGTTAAAGGTAATTTTTAGCGGACTTGTATCAATTGCTATGTTGGCGGGGGTTGCAGTTTCTGCACAATCCGCAAAGGCAGATGCGGCGGCGGCATACGATGGCACAGGCGTTAAGCCGCCAGAAGAATTAGTATTGCAAGTTGGGCGCGCTATTGGTGATATCCGTCTACCAGTTGGGGCGTCTATTGATAGTAAAAAGTCGAGCATCTATGGTAGCGGCCCTAACACGTATGGTCGTGTACTGGGGTCTATAAGAGCTGAGACAGACCTTGTTATGCGGTTTTTTCTGGATAATATGCCTGGAGATGGCTGGGAATTAATCAGTGAATTTCAGTCAGATGATATTACGCTTGTGTATCAAAAACCAACACGTGTAGTGGTGATTTTAATTGATCGTGGTAAGCGCACAACTGACTTGAGAATGACGTTGACACCGCGTAGTTAACGACAGCATTACCTTTAAAAAGGGCCTGCATTTGCAGGCCTTTTTTTATGTGTCATTTGAGAGTGTGGGTTTTTTAAAACTTGTTGTTAAAGGCATGGCCGCTGACGCAAGCCAATTATCAACACACTGTGTAATTTTTTCTGGTTTTAGCCACACCTCAAAGTCAGCGGAGGTCAAGGGCTTGCAGAAATAATACCCTTGCAATTCATCATGGGGCAATAATGTGAGCGAGTTGATATGGGCAAGTGTTTCCACACCTTCAGCCACGATACATAAGTTAAGTTCATGCGCCAACAGGGCAATTATACTGCAAATTTTCTGATTAGCCACAGATGTAGGTGCTTGCTGG
>Ga0316208_1000897_pt1 | contig 31581 bp, 20 predicted proteins | sample 3monopyrite_MG_FD_204944 | JGI IMG/M metagenome (GOLD analysis project Ga0316208, IMG submission 204944) | Microbial mat bacterial communities from mineral coupon in-situ incubated in ocean water Damariscotta River, Maine, United States -... | ecosystem: Environmental > Aquatic > Marine >...
GTGGGCTTCCATCTCGTCTCTGAAAGACTCGACAAACTGTTTTGGATCGACCTTGGGAGCATCCATCTGCTGTCCTCCTGACTGGAACCAGAGTGCGGAGAAAACAGACTACCTATCCGCCCCAGAAGGCGCCAGTCAAAATTGCCAGACCCGTTCAGAACATCTTGAGTTTAAATAGTGATACCTCATTCCTTTTCAATCAGCTGATTCGAAACCGTGAATGTCCTGCCGATTCCCTGGAATCAGCATCCGATCGAATCGATCCAACCGGCTGAACTTATTAGATGGCTATTTATGATGGCTACGAAACTGAAGTCAGCAATTCGGTCCGCTCGAACCGTCTGCGCCGGCCAGTGCCGGCTTTACAAGAGGCGGTAACCCATCCTCGATGACGCCTTTGACGCGAGGCAGCAGCAGCAACGCTTCAACAATCATCCACACCTGGATGCCCAGGATCGCGACGCCGATCCAAAGCAGATGCGTCTGCTCTTTGTGATACCAGCCGCTCTCTGAATTGAACATCTGCCAGAGCATTGCCCACGCAGGCATGATCAGCATGATGGTCATCGGAATGGCGACAAACCAGATCGGTCGGCCTCGCCGCCAGAGATAGAACATCGTCACCATAAACGCCAGACCGGCCAGCAGTTGATTGGTCGCTCCGAACAACGGCCAGAGAATCAGGCCTCCGGTTCCTGCCGGCTTACCTTCGGCTGCCGGCATCGCCGCGACGATTCCAGCAAGGATCACTGCAAAGCCCGTCGCGACGTACTTATTCTGGAGAGGCTTGACGCGAAGCGTGCCCGCCAGCTCCTGAACGACGTACCTCTGCAAACGCGTCGCGCTATCAAGTGTCGTGGCCGCAAAACACGCAACCAGGACGGCAATCACGCTGATGCCAAGTTTCAATGGGATACCGATTGCGGTCAGAAAGTTCGCGCCGCCGTTTACAAATGCTCCAACTTTGTTCGACAGCTTGAACTCTTTCCACTTCTTGCCGATGTCATATTGAGCGTGCCAGGCTGCCGCTCCGGTTGCTTGCTGGCCGTCAGCTTCCAAGCGAGCTTCGTATCGATACCCGCCTCCGGTTGCGGCGTCTTTAACTCGATCAAAGCCGCCCATGCCGACCCCGGCGCAGCAGGCGAGAATGACCATGATCGCCAGTCCGCCTTCCAGCAGCATCGATCCGTAAGCGACGTACTGAGCATCGGATTCTTTGTCGATCTGCTTGCTGGTCGTGCCGCTGCTGACCAGGCAATGAAATCCGCTGCACGCTCCACAGGCGATCGTGATAAAGAGGAACGGCCAGATCGGCGGCGCGTCGGACGGCAACGACGATGCAATCATCGGAGCACTGTTTTCAAGGTTGGCTGACCCGTTCGCTCCAGCAACGATCACACCGATCATCAGCAGAACAAGAGCGACGACCAACTGATGACTGTTGACATAATCGCGAGGCTGCAGCAGCACCCAGACTGGCAGCACGGACGCAATGAAACAGTAAACAAGCAACACGAAAGTCCACATCGTGATCACGTTTAAGAAACTGTCCGATCCGAGCCCAAACGTGCTCTGAATCGCTTCGACAGGTGCTGCAATGTCGATGGGGACAACGTAGGCCCCCAGCCAGACGCATCCGTAAATGATTGCCAAAGCTCCCAGTGAAGGCCCAAGAATTCCGCCGCCTTTTTTGTAAACCCAGAAACCGATGGCAACCGCCAGAGGCAGCGATATCCACGTTGGCAGAACGCTTTCCGGGTATTCCTTAAAGATGGAAGCGATCACCAGCCCAAAGATGGCCAGCACCACCGTCAGCGCCATGAACAGGATCACCAGGAACAGCACGCGGGCTCTGGGACTGATCAATCGGCCGGCGACTTCGCCAACGGTCTGGCCTCGATTTCTTAACGACACAACCAACGCACCGAAGTCATGCACCGCGCCGATAAAGATCGAACCGACGAACACCCAGATCAGAGCCGGCAGCCAACCCCAGAAGACGGCGATCGCCGGACCGACGATCGGACCCGTGCCTGCGATGCTCGTGAAGTGGTGCCCGAAGATCACCTGCCGCTTCGTCGGCACGAAGTCGACGTCGTCACGCAGTTCGTGACTGGGCATCTTCGTTTCGTCGTTGAGCTGAAAAATCTTCTGACTGAGCCACCGGCCGTACGTGTGGTAGGCGATCAGGTACCCGACGAATGAACCCACAGCGATCAACAGTGTCAGCATCGAAACAGCTCCGTAGATTTTCTGGTCAGTTCAGAATCATCAGTCCAGACTCAAATTTCACAATGAATTAAGACGCGATGGCGGGTTGCAGGTATCGTTGAAGCGGGCGGCAATTTGCCTCACAGCAACAGAAGAATCAAACAACGCGATGGGCGATCTTCGTAGACTGTCAACAGCAGGACAGTTCTTCAGCAAGACAGTTCTTCGCCGCTGGCAACTTCAACCCGCAGCTTCATGCAGCTCTCCCAAAACCTTACCCAAGCCTCGTCGACGTCGCAACGAGTCGACTTTGACGCCTGCCTTCTGACAGATTTCGACTTTCCCGCCGGCTGATTCCATTTCGAGTTAAGTGGCCGAACGTCAAATGCCTTTCGGTAATTCGACTCGAAATCTCGGCACGAGTATCCGTTTCTCCCGTCACAAACGGAACAGCCGACACCCGGTTTTCGCGTGTCCTGCGTTTATCCCGGAAACGCGCCCGGGTTGCGGCACTCTTACAGACGATGACGGAATCACGCATTAAATACACACGGTGCGGGAAGATGTCGGTGCCTTCTGAAAGCTCGCTTTCGTAAGGACAACTCAAGGTCGGCCATCAACCAGCCATGGAATTGACATCGCTGCCCACAACGGTTCTGCGTTGACGATTACGACACGGACTAGTCCTCTGTCAGCCGTGGACTGATGGATGTAGCAGAAGTCGTGAGACTTCTGATCCGAACTCTCACGAGTCCGGCTACTCCTCAAAACGTGGCTGACACGGGCTAAAGCGGTCGAGAAAACTGAAACAATTGACGTCTGGTCGTTAGACGCAGTTTCCCCCACGAGAAGGAGTCTTGCAGATGCTGGTTTTGTCCCGACAACGAGATGAGAGCATCATCATTGGCGACAACATCGTAATTACGATTGTCGACATTCGTGGTGACAAGGTCCGACTGGGTATCGAAGCTCCTAAAGAGGTGCCCGTGCATCGCCAGGAAGTTTACGACGCAATCCAGCGCGAACGGGCTCAGAAGGAACCTGAGGAGAAGGTCGCCGACGACACCGCTTCGCCGTCGACGTAGCCGCTCTGCGGATGAACTCGCGTCGATGCCCTGCTACTTAATAGGGGCACGACGCACCGGTCGTTCGACTTACTGAACAGACCTCGAAAAAGTGATACTCGCTGACGAGCCAACGAACGCTCGACATCACAAAAGGCCCTCAACAATCCAGTTCACGGCCTTTCAATGGCCCCGCAGACGCGGGATCACTGCAGACGCACCGCGACACGTTCAAGTCGCCCATAGCTTCTCTGGTTTCACGCTGAAACCGCGTCTGGCCGCTCACCAGCTCTCAATGGTGAGGGAAATCCCCTAACTCTTCAGGTGTCACTCTTAATAGTCCCTGATTCCCTTAGTTGCCCCATCTAATCATCCGCACCTGGCCAATTCTCGACCGATAGTGACTGCGATGGCCCGGAGAAATCCGGGGCACGATTCGGTTATGGAGAAGGGTTTTCAAAGCGGCTGACACAACTCGCTGATCGCCAGCGAAATCAAAAACGTCAGCCGGTTAGAAACAAGGCAGTGGCAGGAGCCAAACAGATCACTCGGGATGTTCCCCAGCGATCGATGCCCCGAACAGGAGATTTCTGTCTGAGCCAGAACTTCCACACTGTGGACGCTGGCGGATTGACTGACACCACAGAAGACACGTTTGGAAGACTTTCTCAGACACAAGGGATTCAACTGTCCGAGGCACTTCGAAAGAGCCGCTGATTCAACGCCGTCGAACGACGGAATCAAATCAGCGGTTGCGGGAGAGCCAGGGAACACCAAGGTCACTTTAGGAAAGGCATATTGCCATGACGCGGATCGCAACTAACGTTGGAACAACTCGAGGCCTTCGAAACCTCAACAAAGCAAACAACTCGCTCGACAGCGCTTTGCAGCGATTGTCGACCGGCTCGCAGATCAACAGCGGGGCCGACAACCCTTCTGGCCTGATCGCTGGCGAGAAACTCAAACTGCAGGTCACCACGATCGAGCAGTCAATCAAGAACAGCAACCGAGCCAGTAACGTCATCGCGACAGCCGACGGTGCTCTCGGTGAAATCGGCGGCCTGCTCAATCAGGTTCGTGGTCTGGTTCAGGAAGGCCTTAATAGTGGAGCCCTCTCTGCCACAGAAATCGAAGCGAACCAGCTTCAGATCGACACCGCACTGTCAGCCATCAATCGAATTTCAGCGAACACCACTTTCGGTGGCGACAAGCTGATCGACGGCTCAAAAGGCTACAACACTCAGATTTCAGCCGCCAACTCGGCCGAACTGAGCGACTTCCAGGTCAACGAACTGTTCTTTGGCTCCAGTTCGAGCGTCGCGGTCAACGCGACCATCGACACCGCTGCTGAGCAGGGCTCGCTGACACAGGCCGGTGCTGTGGTGCAGGACTTGACACTCGAAGTTGGCGGCAAAGACGGCAACCAGGTTCTGTTCTTTGACCAGGGGGCTTCGCTCGACAACGTCGCATCGGCGATCAACGCTGTCAGCGATGCTACGGGCGTTTCGGCCGCTGTCACCGGAGCCGCGACAGCAGGAACAGGAGTAATCACAGCCAACGGTGGCGATGCCGATGATACTGTAACTCTGACTGAGACATCCGCCTTCGGTGATAACATAGTAGTTAGTCTCGTTGACAATGCCGGTGCGGCAACGGGTGTCAACAGTGTTTCAGGATTTGGTTCTGGAACAGTCACCATTGAAGTCGGGTTGACTGGAAATTCGGCAACAGGGCAGGAAATCGCGGACGCGATCAACAATAACGCTGAGTCGAGTGCTCTTACCTCGGCTGTATTTGCACAGGTCACTGCAAGCGTCGACACATACTCATCAGCTGTCGCAGACACGACGGTCAATACTGGCAAGTCGACCGAGACGATCACTTTGAGTAGTACTGACTTTGGCTCATCTGCGTTCGCTGAAGTGAGTGTGCTGAGCGGCACGTTTGTGACACAAGATGCTGACAGCAACACAGTCAGCCGTGACGAAGGAACCGACGTCGTCGCCACCATCAACGGCTCACGTGCCTACGGTGATGGTCTGAAGGCTTCGCTGAAGACGGCCACGATCGACGTCAGCCTGACATTCGAATCAACCGCCAACTCGACCGGCAACACGACTTCATTCAGCGTGACTGGTGGTGGTGCCAACTTCCAGATTGGTCAGGAAGTCTCGGCCAACGGTCAGGTCGGCATCGGCATCGAAGCGATCAACACCGCTCGACTGGGTGGTCTTAGCGGCAAGCTGTACGAACTCGGAACCGGCGGCGGCAAGAGCCTCCTGGATGTCGGCCCGAGCGTTCAGGGAAGTGCCCTGGTCGATATCGTCGACGAAGCTCTGGACCGAGTCTCAACCATTCGTGGACGACTGGGAGCCATCCAGAAGAACGTCATCGAAACCAACGTCGCGACACTGGGAGTCGCTTTGGAAAACATTTCCGAAGCACGAAGCCAGATCGTCGACACCGACTTCGCGACCGAAACCGCCAACCTGACCAAGTCTCAGATTCTGAGCCAGGCTGGTATCTCGGTCTTGTCAATCGCGAACCAGCAACCACAGCAGGTTCTTTCTCTACTCGGCTAGTCGTTCCCCGACGAACCACAGGTCGTTACAAAGGAGTCACCTTTCTCCCGCGTAACAAACCACAGTGACCTGATAACGACGCCCAGGAATTGTCCTGGGCGTCGTTTTTTCGTATTTCGAAAACCGGGCTTGGTGGTGTGTCTCATAAATCCAGATACCGTTGATTGTTTGACCCGAAGCCGCAGGCGAAGGCGTTTTTAATCGTTCAGCAACGCCTTCGCCTGCGGCTTCGGGTCAAACAATTCACCACTGATAACTCTTTAAGGATTTGTGAAACAGACCACTTAGGACTGCGCGAGGATGACTAAAACGACTCATTCGTGGTTCAATCAGAATCCCATTTCGACCGGATTTCTAAACGTCACGCCAGCACGTTCTCGACAACGTCTCCGTGAACATCGGTCAGTCGGTACTGACGACCTTTGAACTTGAACGTCAGTTTGCGGTGGTCGATGCCCAGGCAATGCAGAAGCGTGGCGTTCAGATCGTGGACGTGGACCGGGTTGTCGACAACGTTGTACGAAAAATCGTCCGTCGCTCCGTAGGTGACGCCGGGCTTGATTCCGCCGCCGGCCAGCCACATTGTGAAACAGCGTCCGTGATGATCGCGTCCGTAATTGTTGCTTTCGAGCTTGCCCTGGCTGTAGATCGTGCGACCGAATTCGCCACCCCAGACGACCAGCGTGTCATCCAAAAGCCCTCGCTGCTTCAAATCTTTGATCAACGCAGCACACGGCTGATCGACATCCCGGCACTGCAGACGCAGGTCGCTGGGCAGGTTGTAATGCTGATCCCAACCTCGATGGTAAAGCTGAATAAACCGAACGCCGCGTTCAGCCATTCGCCGAGCCTGCAGACAGTTCGCGGCAAACGATCCCGGCCGACGAGCGTCGACGCCGTACATGTCGAAGGTTTTCTTCGTCTCCCCGCTTAGATCAGTCAGCTCAGGCACAGACGTCTGCATGCGACTGGCCAGTTCGAACTGAGCAATCCGAGTGTTGATCTCCGGATCGCCGGCGACTTCGAACTGCTTCCGATTCAGCTGAGCGAGTCCGTCCAGCATCCGCCGCCGCGTCGCCCCATCAATCCCCGGCGGATTCGACAGGTACAGCACCGGATCGCCTGACGATCGAAAACTCACACCCTGATGATTCGACGGCAGAAACGCCGAACCCCACAACCGGCTGTGCAGCGGATCGTCCGGCCTCGCAGCGCTGCCTCGCGAAAGCAAGACAACAAACGCCGGCAGATTCTCATTCTCACTGCCCAAACCGTAACTCAACCATGACCCAAAACTGGGACGCCCCGGTTGCTGATGACCGGTTTGCAGATAAGTCACCGCCGGATCGTGGTTGATCGCCTCAGTGTGCATTGACTTAATGAAGCAAACGTCGTCGGCCACTTCTCCAAGATGCGGCAGCAATTCGCTCAACGACGCCCCGGATTGACCATGACGACCAAACTTGAAAGCCGACGAAGCAACCGGAAACGACTTCTGCTTCGAAGTCATGCCGGTTAGTCGCTGATTCATCCGCACCGACGCCGGCAGTTCGGTCCCCTGCAACTTCGCCAGCTTCGGTTTTTCATCGAACAGGTCCATCTGAGAAGGACCACCGTGCATAAACAGGTAGATAACCCGCTTCGCTCGCGGCTCACTCTCAGAAGAATCGGCCAGCAGTTGAGGATTCAACAGCGACGACAGCGCAGCCGCCCCGACACCCGTCGCCGAGTTTCCGAGAAACTGCCGCCGCTGAACCAGATGAGTTTTTGAGTGAGACATCTTGTTGTCCTCTGTGTGCCACTGGCTCTGCCAGTGCTGATGCTCTGACGATTCTCAATCGGCGACCGGATGGCGGAGCCAGTGAGTAGGCTGGGTCTTGACCCAGCAATTGCGTCATTGGGAAAGCTGGGTCGAGACCCAGCCTACGCGACTGATGCTCTGACGATTCTCAAACCGACCGTCGCACTGGCGGAGCCAGTGGCACACTTTTCAACCTCTCATTCAGCGTTTCGTAATCGTCTCGTCCAGCGTCAGGATAATGCTGGCAACCGTCGTCCAGGCAGCAAGGTCTGCTTCCCCGAGCGACTCATCCCGTTTCGACTCGCCGACCGCCAGCAGTTTCCGAGCATCGTCCGGCTTCTCGATGAAGGCAACTTTCTGAGCCTCGAAAACGTCAAGCAGAATCCGCACTTCATCCTTCGCAGGTCGCCGAGCGGTCGAGGCCCGAAATGCGAACGCGACTCGGTCGGAGTCATCGACATCCGGCTGGACCATCATCCGCTCGGCCAGATTCCGAGACGCTTCCACAAACGTCGGATCATTCAACAGAGCCAGTGCCTGCAGCGGCGTGTTGGTCTGAGACCTCTGAGCTGTACACGTCTCACGAGTCGGAGCGTCAAAAACGAGCATGTTCGGCGGTGGCGACTGACGCTTCCAGAAGGAGTAAAGACTTCGGCGATACAGTGCCTCGCCTTTGTCAGGAACGTACTCGCTGGCCCCATCGTACGTGACCGCCTTCCACAAACCTGCCGGTTGATAAGGCTTCACAGACGGCCCGCCAACCTTGTCAACAAGTAACCCGCTAATCGCGAGGGCGTTGTCGCGGAGCATCTCGGCCCTCATTCGAAAGCGAGGCCCGCGAGCCAGCAATCGGTTCTCCGGATCGCTGGCGTAAGACTCGGGCGACGCGTTCGACGTCTGTCGGTACGTTGCCGACAAGACGATCAGTCGGAGAACGTGCTGAAGATCCCAGCCGCTCTCGACAAGCTCAACCGCCAACCAGTCCAGCAAGTCGGGATGGCTCGGCCAGTCACCCTGAGTTCCAAAGTCGTCAACAGTCTTGACGAGACCAACTCCAAACAACTGCTGCCAGAGCCGGTTGACCGTCACCCTTGCCGTCAGAGGATGACCGGGATCAACCAGCCACCTCGCCAGATCGAGTCGGTTTAGCGCCGCCTTGTTGCCACTCGTCAAGGATTCATCGACCGATGAGAGACTGAGCAACGATGCCGTTACCGCTTCACCCGGCTGGTCATACTCGCCCCGAACGAGCACAAACGCTGGCCGAGGTTTTTTCGACTCCTGCATCACCATCGTCGTGGGCAGAAGTTTCGCAAGCTCGCCCGCCTCTTTGCGAAGTCGCTCCAGCTTCATTGTAACTTCGACGAGCCGTTCATCAGCGACGTGCGAAATGAACCATGCTCGCAGCTTCCGCTTCAAAGGCTCGCTGCGTTTCTTCGGAGCCTTCGACAGAACTCCGCGAATCAACTGCGAACTGGCCAGATGCGACACTTCGTCGCCGCTGAGTCGACGATCGTAAATGCGAACGTCGTCGACTAAACCTTTCAATGAGGCACTCGCCTGCCGACGTCCGATGCGCAGCGGCTCAGAGTTTCGAATCGTGTCAGTCAGTGAGTCGTGAATAATTTCAAGCGGCTGCGGCATGCCATCGACGTAAACCGTCACACCCGCTGCCCTGCCCGACCCATCGTAAGTCATCGTCAAGTGCTGCCATTGCCGAGTCGGTATCGACGACTTTGTTGCCACACGGATCGCGTTGCGACTCCAGCCGTGAACCAGGTTGACGATCGCCTTTCCTTTTCGAAGCGTGATATCGAAGCCTCGCATTTCGTTGGCGTCGTCTATCTTCGAAATGACGCACCCCGCATTTTCCGCCCGAACCCAAACACCAACCGAAAACGCGTCGTCGAGATCGAAATCAGCGACATCCGAAACGCTGACACACCCGTCGCCATTTAACTTCGCCGCGTTGCCGAGCAGGCCATCCGCGAAAGCCGCCGAGCCACTCCGCAACGACGAATTGACGTCCTCTTCCAGTGGAAGGTGCGTCACGAAACCCGTTTCGACTGGCATTGGCAGTTTCTCAATCGCCGTCGCTGCCCACTCAACCTGTGCCGCTTCAAGTTCTTTCTGAGCAGCAGCAGATGCCCGTTCCGCAGCCGCCAGTTTACTGCGTGCCTCGTCGATTCGACGCTGCAAGTCGCCCGCCGGTACTTTGAGAATTGGAGCAGAGTTTCCGCCGCTGCCGCTGAGTCCTCGTTCGGGCACGTTGTTGAAGAACGCAAAGAAACGATAGAAGTCCTTCTGCGAAATCGGGTCGTACTTGTGATCGTGGCAGCGTGCACAGCCAACGGTCAGACCCATCCAGACAGTGGCCGTGGTGTCGGCTCGGTCAACGACGTATTCGACACGGAATTCTTCTTCGATGATGCCGGTCTCGTTGTTGACCATGTGGTTGCGGTTAAACCCGGTCGCGATCTTCTGGTCGATCGTCGAGCCCGGCAACAGGTCACCGGCGAGTTGCTCAATCGTGAATTGATCGAACGGCATGTTTCTGTTGAACGCTTTGATCACCCAGTCTCGCCACGGCCACATCGTGCGGTCGTTGTCCGTGAAGTAGCCATTGGTGTCGGCATAGCGAGCGGCATCCAGCCAGCCGACCGCCATGTGCTCGCCGTACCGAGGCGACTTGAGCAATCGGTCGACCAGAGTCGCAAGTGCAGTGTCTTTGTTCTGTTTCCTGGCCTGTTCGAAGGCGTCGACTTCGGCGACCGTTGGCGGCAAGCCAGTCAGGTCCAGCGACACTCGACGAATCAGCATTGCCGAGTCTGCTTCACTGGACGGCCGCTGCAGTTCCCGCTCAAGTTTCGCGAGCACAAACCGGTCGATCGCATTCTTTGCCCAGGACTGCTCTCCAACATTCGGCAGCGGCGGACGCTCTGGCGGAATGAACGACCAGTGACGCTGGTATTCGGCACCGCTCTGAATCCATCGGCCCAGGATGTCGATTTCTTCGACGGTCAACGAGACACCCGAGTCCGGCGGCGGCATTCGCTCGTCATCATCCTTCGACAACACTCGGCGAATCAATTCGCTATTCGCCGCATCGCCCGAAACGATCACTCGATGCCCGTCGCGGTCCACCAGCACATCCTCACGCTGATCAAGTCTCAAATCCGCCTGCCGAGCCGCAGCGTCTGGACCGTGACAGTGAAAACACTTGTCAGCAAGAATCGGCCGCACGTCGCGGTTGTATTGCACCGCTGATGCTGCCGAATCAGCAGCCAGAACTTCTGAATCGTCACGGTCGGGCAAAGCCTCACTCAACAACACCAACGCGCAGACCACGATGCACGTTCGCCCGAAACGCCCTTGAGCGTCGCTTCGGCGGAACTTTCGTAGCTGTCTCACGATGAAATCTGAGGAGTCCACGGCCACTGTTCCTCACAGTTGTCTGCGTTGCGAATCTCCAAAGACTTTCACCGATTATCGTGCCGTCCGCCAGCCACCGGCATCTAAGTACACGTCACACGAAAAAAGGATCGCAATTCTCCGTTGCCGAAGCTGCCAGCTTCGGACCGACGCTGGCAGCGTCGGCAACGACACACCACCACCTTGTAGCCAACCCTTAATCCGTCGGACGACTACTAAGCGGTGCATCGCGACCGCGAATGAGTTTGCCCTGTCCTCTGCGAAAACTCCGCAGGCTCTGCGGTGTGTTCCTCACGAAGTTGCAGAGTGCGCGCTGCACATTTCCAAGGACTGATCAGGCTTCGGCTTCCGGGACGTCGAGTTTGATGTGCAGGTCTCGGAGTTGGATGGCGTCGACTTCGCTCGGGGCTTCGGTCATGTGGTCGCCGGCCTTTTGAGTTTTCGGGAAGGCGATGACGTCTCGAATGTTGTCGTTGGCCAGGAACATCATCACCCAGCGGTCCAGGCCCAGCGCGATGCCGGCGTGCGGTGGAGCTCCGTAGCGGAGAGCGTTGAGCAGGAAGCCGAAGCGTTCTTCTGCTTCTTCCTCTTTGATGCCAATAAAATCAAAGACTTTTTGCTGCACCTTCGGGTCGTGTATACGAACGCTGCCGCTGGCGGCTTCGTAGCCGTTGCAGACAAGGTCGTACGACTGGGCTCGCATCGAACCCGGGTCCGTGTCGAACAGGTCGAGGTCTTCTTCGTTCGGATAGCAGAACGGATGATGTTCGGCCTTCCAGCGATCGTCTTCTTCGTCGCGTGAGTACAGCGGAAATTCCAGAACCCACAGAACGTTGATTTCCATCGGGTCGTAGAGTTCGAGTTCTTTCCCGAGTCGGACTCGCAGCGAAGCCAGCGCGGCCGACGTCACGGCACACTTGTCAGCGACGAAGAACAGCAGATCGCCGTTTTCACCACCGAGAGCTTCGATGATCGCTTTCTGATCTTCTTCGGAGAAGAACTTGGCGATCGGTGAATCCAGTGCCCCTTCTTTCACGCGGAAGAATGCCAGGCCTTTCGCACCGTAGTCGCCGACGAAAGCGGTCAGTTCGTCGATGTTGCGACGGCTGTATTTTTCGGCTGCTCCCTTGGCGTTGAGGCCGCGGACTCGCCCGCCGCCTTCGATGGTCTTGGAAAAGACGCCGAAGCCACAGCGGGCCGCGATCTCGCCGATATCGACCAGCTCCATTCCGAACCGCATGTCCGGTTTGTCGTTGCCGAATCGTTCGACGGATTCTTTGTGAGTCAGGCGAGGCAGCGGAAGTTGCAGTTCGGTACCGCGAATTTCTTTGACCATGTGAGCCAACAGTCCGTCGATTACCGTGAGAATGTCTTCCTGCTCGACGAACGACATTTCGACGTCGATCTGAGTGAACTCAGGCTGCCGATCCGCTCGCAGGTCTTCGTCACGGAAGCAGCGAGCGATCTGGTAGTAGCGATCCAGGCCGCCGACCATCAGAAGCTGTTTGTAAAGCTGTGGGGATTGCGGCAGAGCGTAGAATTCGCCCGGATGCACGCGGCTGGGAACCAGGTAATCGCGAGCCCCTTCCGGAGTACTCTTGCCGAGCATCGGCGTTTCGACTTCCAGGAAGTTCAGATTGTCGAAGTATTCTCGCGTCGCCTTGCACAGCTTGTGCCGCAGGATCATGGCTTCCTGCAGAGCCGGTCGTCGCAGGTCGACATACCGATACTTCAGTCGCAGGTCCTCGTTCGGAATATTCTCGCCGGTTGGTTCGAACGGTGGCGTCTTACTTTTGTTATGGACGATCAGCTCGGCCGCGCGGACTTCGATCTCCCCTGACGCGATGTTTGGATTGACCAGCCCTTCGCCACGCAGACGCACGACACCGTTTGCCTGGATGACGTCTTCGTTGCGGAGTGAGCCAGCCAGCTCGTGAGCTTCGGCACTGTCGCTCGGGTCGAAGACAACCTGGATGAGGCCGTAACGGTCTCGGACATCGATGAAGATCAGGCCGCCGTGGTCCCGGTAATTGTTCACCCAACCACAGATTTTGACTTCGGTATCAGCGTGGTTGGTTGTCAGTTCGCCGCAAGTGTGAGACCGGAGCACGGTGGTAACCTTTGATTGGAATGTTTGAACTTTCGACCGCGTTGGCGCGGCGTCATGTAGCAATTCAAGTATTTCTAACCACAGAGGCACAGAGGAAAGGAGAATCAAAGGAGTCCACCGAAGTCTTCTCCAAATCTCTGTGCCTCTGTGGTTAAAAGAGCTTTATTGTCATCTGTGTTGTGGTATCGAGCCGGAATGGAATCCGACAACGATCTACGACGGGGAGTGCGTCAGATCGGGCACGACCTGACGGTGGAGCCAATTCCAGAGTCCTCGAAAGCGGAACTCAAGACCGCTTCGCCGCAGCGGATTTCGTTCCACAAATCAGCGATCAGACCAGCGTAAAGCAGCCTGTCCTCAGACGGAAGGGGTACGAACTCATTTTCCCGTTTGCGGGCGACCATCACTTACCTGGTTTGACAGTTCCTTCCAGACTGACACGTTGCCGGGCATCGCCGGCTCAGCGGGAATCGAAATTAAGGAACCACGGATTTCACGGATAGGTACGGATCAGCAATGGATGCATCCTTGAGAGCATCCGCGTTCTATCCGTGTAATCCGTGGTTTGATGTTTTGGATCGGGAGGCGAACCTGTTGAACCCAGCTCGTGTCTGCCGTTGCCGAAAATGCTGATTTCGGCTCGACTACGCAGCTTGACGGGTCCGATAGTCAGGGGTAGAGTGACTTTCAGTGGTTTTTGAGCCACGACAAACGACGAAACAAGATTCAAGCTCCGATGAATCAAAACCTACTCAACCTAAGCCTGCTACTACTACATCCCCTCCCCCCGGGAATGGCTTAGGTTGTATTGACCGTTTCGGTCGAATCAGACGAAAACAACCCTGAGGCTTTCCGGCCTCAGGGTTTTTTTGTTGCCCGAAAGTTTGTCCGATCGAAATTGTCGGACTGAATAAAACGACCTGATATTCTGCTGACTGAAATTTTCGCGCAAAGGCGCGAAGCCGCAAAGACATCACGAACTTAGCGTCTTCGCGACTCAGCGTGAGAAAACAAATCTCTGTTACTGAAACGTTCCGATTCCCAAGGCTCCTGGAGAGCGATCCGATGTCCGGCGAAACGATCACGATTTTCGACACGACCCTCCGCGATGGCGAGCAGTCACCTGGCTGCAGCATGACAACCGACGAGAAGATGGAAGTCGCGAAGGCTCTGGTGGAACTCGGGGTCGACGTCATCGAAGCCGGCTTCCCGATCGCCTCGCCCGACGACTTCAAAGCCGTGCAGAAAATCGCTCGCGAGTACGGCGGTCAGACCACGATCTGCGGTCTCTCCCGGTGCCGGGCTGAGGACATTGATCGAGCGGGCGAAGCTCTCAAAGACGCCGAGAAGCGACGCATGCATGTGTTTCTCGCCACGAGCGCCATCCATCGCGAGCACAAGCTCAAGATGGGCAAGGATGAAATCGTGCAGCGAGCGGTCGAGATGGTCGAACGTGCCAAAGGCTTTGCCGACGACGTTGAATTCTCGCCGGAAGACGCCGCGCGGACGGAACTCGACTTCCTCTGCGAAGTGACTGAGAAGGCGATCGCGGCCGGAGCGACGACCGTCAACATTCCGGACACGGTCGGTTACTCAACGCCGTCGCACTTCTTCAACATCATTCGGCACCTCAAAGAGAACGTGCCGAACATCGAGCAGGCCGTCATCAGCACGCATTGCCATAACGATCTCGGGTTGGCCGTCGCGAACAGCCTCTCGGCGATCGAAGCCGGAGCGCGGCAGGTTGAATGCACGATCAACGGTCTCGGTGAACGAGCCGGCAACGCGGCGCTCGAAGAAATTGTCATGGCGATTCAAACGCGGAAAGACCATTACAAAGTCGGCACGAATATCAACACGAAGAAACTGTTCTCGACCAGCCGGCTCATTTCCAGAATCACCGGCATGCTCGTGCAGCGGAACAAGGCCATCGTCGGACAGAACGCGTTCGCTCACGAAGCTGGCATTCACCAACACGGCATGCTTCAAAACCGAAGCACCTACGAAATCATGCGGCCGGACGACGTCGGCTACGTCGGCACGAACCTTGTACTCGGCAAACACAGCGGCCGGCACGCGTTCAAGGATCGCGTGAAGCATCTCGGCTACAAACTCGACGACTCACTCGTGCAGGAAGTGTTTGACGAGTTCATCGCTCTCGCCGATAAGAAAAAGGACGTCTACGACTCGGACATTATTGCCTTGATCGAAGGTCACGTCGGCGAGAGCCAGGATCAATGGTCGCTCGACCGTTTTCATACCGTCGCCGGAACCGACGTCCTCCCAACGGCGACATTGGAGATGCGACGCGAAGGTTTCGAAGAAGTCTTTCAGGACGCGGCGACCGGCGACGGTCCTGTCGACGCGATCTTCCGAGCGTTGGAACGAGTCGTCGGCATCGAAGCCGTGCTGACCGACTACCAGGTCCGCAGCATCTCCAGCGGAAAGGATGCTCAGGGCGAGGTGATGGTCGAAATCAAAGTGAACGACCGAGTCTTCCACGGCAAAGGCGTGAGCACCGACATCGTCGCCGCCAGCGCCCGAGCGTATCTCAAAGCGCTGAATCGAGCGTCAGTCGCAGGCCCGGCGCCGGAGCGAGAAGGCGCAGAAGGGACTCCATAATGAGCCGTCTTCGAGTTTACATCGAAAGGACGATCGTCAGTTATTTGACAGCGTGGCGAAGTCCACAACTGATCATGGCTGCTAATCAGGAAGTGACGCGGCAGTGGTGGGACGACGAACGACAGCATTTTGATCTGTATGTGTCTGAAGCGGTGCTTGAAGAAGCAGCATTCGGCGACCCCACGGCGGCTGAAAGAAGGCTGGATGCTCTCCGGGGAATCGCCGAACTCGCGATCACAGACGAAGTACGCGACCTGGCGAAAGCATTGATCGATCGCGGTCAGTTGCCAAGGAAAGCCAGCCTGGATGCTCTTCACATTGCCATTGCGACGGTGCATGGAATGGACTTTCTACTTACGTGGAACTGCCGCCACATTGCAAATGCAACTCTGCAGAAGTCGATCAGGGCAATTTGTGAAGGCTTCGAGTACGCGATGCCGGTACTCTGTACTCCCAACGAACTTACCGAGGTACCGCGAAATGAATGAAGATCCAATCGTCGACGAAGTCCGCAGAGCACGTGGTGAATACGCGGAAAGATTCGACTACGATCTCGATGCAATTTGTCGGGACCTGCAGAAGAAGCAGGAACAGTCCGGCAGGACTGTAATTACACTTCCTCCGCAACGGCCAACCGAAGTCGCAGGGCGAGATTAACGACGCTATATCTTCGCTGGGTGGCACGGGGTGCTCGCAACCCGCGAGAAATCAATCGAAGAGTCTCCGTGACTGTGATGCACATGGCTTTTTGGCCTGAGTTTCTCATAGACTGAGTGCTTGGCTTCTTTGCGGCGATCTCCCGCAGTTTGTGAGAGTTTCTTGAAGGGATGATGAATCGATGGCACACAGTGCGAAATCAACGGTGGCGGTCGTTTTCGCCGGTCTTGCGATCTTCGGCGTCGCGGTGTTCCATGCCTCGCTCGACGTATCATCGATTGGGCGCGTGCAAGCTGTTAACGGAGCGTTGAACCAGCAGGTCGTCGACATCGAAGTAAATCAACTGGCTGTCTCGCCTGGTCGGGCCACATGGTTCTCTCAGGCGAAGATCCCTCAGGCAGTCCAGATGCTTGAAAACAGACGGGTTCGGATTCGCGGATACATGCTGACCGCCGACGAAAATGATCCGACCAAATTGATCGTCAATTGTGAAATCGAGGATGAGATTGCTGCAGCGTATTTCAAGTTGAACAGGAATGAGGTTTTCATGCCGTTTTACATTCCGGTGAACGTTCGAAGCGAATTCAACAAGGACTCCAATCGTGAGCCATTCATTGTCGAAGGCACGCTCAAGATTGACCCGCATGCCAAAGGTGGAAAATCCAACCTGTTTCGAATTGACGATGCCACACTGAAACCAACGAAAGCTCGCGAGGGCTTTCAGCGGGCAATCGATTGGCGATGCTGAACCAGCGAGCGACGCACGTCTTACATTCTCACGCGGAGTCAGAACCATGGCCGCAGGAAAATCATCGACGCCGAATGCTGAAGTCTGGATCGCTCGGTGTTGGAAGCGGTTGCGGTTTGGGCAGTTTCTGACTTCGGCGGCTGACTGGCTCGCGGTTTACCTGTTTGTGCTGGGCAGCGCCGTGTTGATTACGAAGCTCGCTGCGCCCGAGTTCTGGCCGAATGTTTTGTGGCTGGTCGCGGGGGCTGTTCCGGTTGCGTTTGCGGCGTGGTGGATTTCCGGTCGTGAATTGTTCTCTCGAACGGAGTCGGTCGCGCTGCTGGATAACCGTCTTGAAGCCGGCGGTCTGCTGATGACGCTGTGCGAAGCTCCCGACGAGCTGTGGGAAGAACGGTTGCCTCAGCTTGAGACTCTCTGGAAGACCAGTCTTCCGCAGTACCGACCGGTGCGGTTTGCTCGGCAGATGGCCGGGCCGTTTGTGTTTGTGCTCGCCGCGTGCCTGGTGCCTCTGCGCGAAGTCGAAGCAGCGCCGACGCTCAAGAACACTGCGGGCGAGCAGGCGACTTCGCAGCTCCAGGAACTGCTGACGGAACTCGAAAAGTCCGACGTGCTGGAAGAGGAAGAAAAGCAGGAGCTGGAAGACGAGATCTCCAAGCTGGTTGAAGAAACAAAGGAAACCCCGCTGACTCACGAGAAGTGGGAAACCGTCGACGCCCTGCAGGAACGCATGCGGATGCGGGTCGAAACGACCGCCGCCGAACTGGTGACCGCTCAGCAGTCACTCGCCGCGTTGAAGAATGCGGCTGACGGAGATTTTGCGAAGCTGTCGATCGAGTCGATGGACATGCTCAGCAAGGACGTCCTGGAGATGATGCAGAAGATGGCCGACAAGGGCGCGTTCGACAACGTGCCGAAGAATCTCAAAGACCAGTTGGAGCGGCTCATGAAAAGCAGCGCCGGCAACGGTAAGTTTCAGTTGCCGAAAGACCCGAAGGAGTTGTCCGAACTTCTGGACAGTCTCGACGGTTTCTTGCAGAACGAGTCGAAGAAACTGTCCGAGCTTCGTTCCAAATGCAAAGGCGGCAAGTGCCAGGGCTGCGCCGGTTGCGAAGCCGGCTGCAAATGCAGCGGCCCGGCCGACGTTGCCTGCACCTGTCCCAACTGCCCGAACGCTGGCGGTCAATGTGCGGGCGGAAGCGCGGGAAGCGGCGGAATCAGCCGAGGCCGAGGCGACGCTGACCTCACCTGGGGCGACGAGTCCACGCTCGAAAACACTAAGTTCAAAGAATCCGTCCTGCCACCAGGCATGCTCGACAAGCCTCGCGACGAAGTCGTCGGCATCACGATCGCCGCTCCCGAGACCGACGTCGCCGGTTCCGCTCCCCGCTCCGCCGCCCGAGTTGCCACAGCCGCCTCCGGCGACGAAACCTGGAAAGGCACTGTCCGCCCACGGCACCGCTCGGTCGTCAAACGCTACTTCGACAAGCAGAGTGCAGAAAAATAGTCGGCAGATCACAGGCAGGAACTGCAGCACTTGAATGGCCGCAAAACAGCACAAATGACGCAAGAATTGAGATTATGATGACATCATAGTTCTTGCGATCTTTGTGCTGTTTTGCGGCTATCTATCGGAAACTCGCCAGTCGTTTTTGGCAAGCAATGATTTTCGCTACGCTCCCAGCCTCTTTTGCGTTCTGTAATCGTCGAAATCAAGAATCAAATATGACTGCCACTGCCGAAGCGACGCTCTTTCAGATCAACGGCGTCAACGTCGAAGACACTTTCGCCGAAGCCTTTCCTGTGACGGGAACGCGGCTGATTATCACTGCTGAGAACCACCGTTGGGCTCAGACGTCAGCTGACGAGTTCTGCGGATTCGCCACCAGCGTGATCGCCTGCAAAGTCGAAGCGGCCACAGAGCGGCAACTTTCTGCCGACGAGACTCCCGACGGGCGCCCCGGCGTTGCCGTCCTGGTGTTTGCGTTCAACCGTGACGATCTGGCCAAGGCCGTTGCTGACCGAGTCGGCCAGTGCGTGCTGACTTGCCCGACCACCGCCTGCTACGACGGCTTGCCCGGCGGCGACAAAGAACGTCGCATTCAAGTCGGAGCGGCGTTGCGATTCTTCGGCGACGGAAACCAGATTGCCAAGAAACTCGGCGACCGCCGCTTCTGGCGGATTCCGGTGATGGATGGCGAATTCGTCTGCGAAGACAAAGTCGGAACGCTGACCGGAATCGGCGGCGGCAACCTGCTGATCTGTGGAGTCGACCAGGCGGCAGCTCTGAACGCAGCCGACACGGCCGTGTCGGCGATGCGGCAAGTCGCTGACACGATTCTTCCGTTCCCCGGCGGGATCGTCCGCAGCGGAAGTAAGATTGGATCGATCTACAAGAAGCTGCCAGCCAGCACGAACGATGCTTATTGCCCGACTCTGCGAGCACGAACGAAATCAGCTCTGCCGGAAGGTTCCGAAGCCGTCTACGAAATCGTCATCGACGGTCTGACTTTCGAAGCAATTCAGCAGTCGATGAAGGCGGGGCTGCACGCGGCCGCCGGCTGCGAAAGAGTGACGCTGATCACCTCCGGAAACTACGGCGGAAAACTCGGCAAGCACCATTTTCATTTGAAAGAGCTGATCGAGAGCTAAGGAAAATCCTGGGAATAACTTTCGAATTTGAACCACAGAGGCACAGAGACACAGAGTTTGTCAGGAGAGCTTATTCTCTGTGTCTCTGAGCCTCTGTGGTTAGATTCTTTTCGTCATTTCGGGAGATTGTTTCCAGGGTGGCACAGGTTGCTCGCAACCTGTGTCGCGAAGCGACAAGAGCCAACAAAGTTTGACGTTGAGTTCCTCTTGCGGCTGCGCCGCCCCGGTTGCAAGCAACCGGGGCCACCCATGAACTCTCAGCGGCTCACGGATCAACAGGCAACGGCATGTGGGTGAAGATTTGCGGAATCCGAGACGTCGCCACGGCCGAGCAGATCGTCTCGCTCAAGCCGGACGCCGTCGGGCTGAACTTCTTTGCGAAGTCGCCACGCTGCGTCGAACGTTCGGTTGCGGCTGAGATTTCGGCGATGCTCCCTTCAGAGATCGAGTCTGTCGGACTGTTCGTCAATCACGAGCTGAATGACGTGGTCGACACCGCTCAACAGTGCGGCCTGACGATGATTCAGCTTCACGGCGACGAACCCCCGGAGTTTCTCGCCGAGCTGAAAGGCTGTTCTGCCGATGTCCGGATTTTAAGGGCGTTGCGGGTCGACGATAGCGGGCTGGCGGAAGTTACTGAGTACCTGGCTGAGTGCCGGAAACTGGACGTTTGCCTGGCGGGATGCCTGATCGATGCTCGGGTGGATGGCGAGTATGGCGGGACGGGGCACACGGCCCCTTGGGATTTGCTGGCGGGTCAGTATGATGCCGACCAGTGGCCGCGGCTGATCGTCGCTGGCGGCCTGCATCCCGGCAATCTGGCAGACGCAATTCGCGTCACGAGGCCCTTCGGCGTCGATGTCGCCAGCGGAGTCGAGTCTGAACGCGGTGTCAAAGATTTGGCTCTGGTTGAGAACTTCATTCAGGCCGCGCGGCAGGCAGATTAAGAATCATCTGACGTAGATTTTAATCGCAGAGTCCACAGAGGAAAGACGCGGAGTTCGGAGAGACCCTCTCCTGTTGCTCTGCGAAACCTCGGCGTCCTCTGCGATTTGTTCCCTTTCGGACACGTAAGAAACTCGGAAAGACTTTGATCATGGCGGAAGTTCAAGCGTTTCAGGCATGGCGATACGACGTTGGTCAGGTCGGCGATCTTTCAGACGTGGTGGCACCGCCGTACGACGTGATTGACGAGACCTTTCAGGATGAACTCTACAAGGCTCATCCGTGCAACTGCGTGCGAGTGGACCTGAACCGTGCCGAACCGGAAGACGCCGGCGTCGAAGATCGCTACGCGCGAGCTGCAAAATACATGAAGCAGTGGCAGCAGGACGGCGTGCTGATTCGCGAGCACGAAGATTGCCTGTACGTCTACCATCAGGAATTCGAGTGGGAAGGCACGAAGTACGTTCGCAAAGGATTCCTCGGCCGGTTGAAGCTGGAAGAGTTCGGCAAGGGCAACGTGTTTCCGCACGAGCAGACCATGCCCGGCCCCAAGAAGGATCGCCTTGCTTTGATGTACGCCTGCCAGGCAAACCTGTCGGCGATCTTCGGCCTCTATCCTGATCGAGAAAACGAAGCGCAGACGATTCTCGAAGATGCCGCGATTTCGCTGACACCGCTCGTCGCGACGGATCATCTGGGAGTCGTGCATCGTATGTGGCCAGTCTCTGATCCGGCTGCGATCGCGAAAGTGCAGGAAATTCTTGCCGACAAGCCGATCTTCATCGCCGACGGCCACCATCGCTACGAAACATCCTGCAACTACAAGAACGAGCTGGCGGAAGCCGGGCAACTCAACGAGACCTCACCGGCCAACCACACGCTGATGATGTTCTGCGGGATGGAAGACCCCGGCCTGGCGATCCTGCCGACTCACCGTCTGGTTTCAGGATTCCCGGAACTCAGCACGGACGACATCAAAGCAGCACTCGGCGAGCACTTCAGCATCGAAGAAGTCGACACTGCCGAAGCCGCGTGGGAATCCATGGAAATGGACGGCGGTCAGGAAGTCTTCGGCATCGGCACACCGTCCGACGGCAAATGGCTGCTGCTCCGAGCGACCGACACCAGCCCGATGAACGAACTCGCTCCCGAGCAAAGCGACGTCTGGCGAGGCCTCGGCGTCAGCATCCTGCACCGCCAGATCGTCGACCACCTGCTGAAAGGCAAGCACCCGGAAGCCGATCCGAAATTCAAGTTCGTCCACCTGATGGACGAAGTCCACACCGGCATGAAAGAGAAAACCTGCCAGCTCGCCATCCTTGTCATGCCCGCCCAGATCGAGCACGTCCAGGCCATCTCCGAAGAGCTGGAGCGAATGCCCCCGAAGAGCACATTCTTCTACCCGAAACTGCTCTCAGGCCTGGTCTTCAACCCGCTCAGTTAAGCGAAGCGTTCGGTTTAGATTCCCGATCAAATTTGGGTGGCCCCGGTTGCTCGCAACCGGGGCGGCGCAGCCGCAAGAGGTCTTGATAATCAGTCGGCAACGACTCTTGTCGCTACGCGACACGGGTTGCAAGCAACCCGTGCCACCCGTGTAGACAAACAAGTGAGTAAGCCCGTGCCGTACACTGGGACGTGACCTAGCTCCATTATTTTGATTAAGTCATGAATCCGTTGGTCGGCGTTTTCCACTTCGGTCAGGCGCGGCGTCGACAATGTTTTCCGTTGGCGGTCACAAATTCGAATGTGGCTCAATCTTGCCATCTCTGCAGTACTTGCCGTCGTCGTATTCGTGCTCGGAATACGTGGTGTGCATTGGTACGAGAATTGGAAATGGCGCTGTCCATACTGCCGTGAAGCAATGGTGCGCAATTTGCGTGCTGAATCATTTGTTGATCCCTCGCCTGCTTGGTTGGCATGTCGGTGTGGTGCCTGCTCTGCTGAATTTGTTCGGGTCGCACACGATTGCATTCGCCGTGAAGATTGGACTGGTGACCCGGAAGCCGAAATCGTGTTCAACGAGACCGAATTCGAACTCGGAAGTTGAGTGAGTAGGGCCGGTTCCTACCGGCCGTCTTTCGTCCGGGCGGCCGGTGGGAACCGGCCCTACGCAGATTCGGTCTCAGCAACTGAAGCCGCCTTCACTGCTGCCTCCGCACGGGCTGCAGGATGAGTCGGCTTGAGCGGCGGCTTCTGCGGCTTTTTCGCGGTCGGCGAGGAGTTCGGCGGTGCGGGCGTCACCGGTGATGATTTTGAAGCCGAGGTCTTCGATCATCCGGAAGTCTTCCATCGCGGCCTGCCCCTTGGTCGTCAGGTAGTCGCTGACGAAGAGTGAGTTGGCCGGATAGAGGCTCATGGCCTGCATTGATCGGATGTTAACCTCGCGGCCGCCGGCGATGCGGATTTCGGTGTCGGGATTCGCGAAGCGGAACAGGCAGAGCGTTTTCAGGCAGAAGCGGGGATCGAGGTCCCACTTGCCTTCAAGCTGAGTTCCGTCGATCGAGTTCAGGAAGTTCACAGGAATTGACTCGACTTTGATGCCTCGCAGTTCAATGGCGACGTCGACCAGGTCGGCGTGTTCTTCGCCCATGCCGGCGATGACTCCGGCACAAAGTTCCATGCCGGCGTCGCGGGCGACTTTCAGCGTGTCGAGGCGATCGTCGAATGTGTGTGTCGAGCAGATGTCTTCGTAGTATTTCCGGCTGGTGTTCAGGTTGTGGTTGATGCGGTCAACGCCGGCGTCTTTCAGGGTCGTTGCCTGGTCGGGGCTGAGGATCCCCAGGCAGCAGCAGATGTGCAGACCGTATTCGTCTTTGATTTTCTTCACGACGCTGGAGACGTGTTCGACGTCGCTGTTCGACGGGCCTCGGCCACTGGTCACGATGCAGTATGTTCGAGCCTGAGAATCGTAGGCCTGCTTCGCTCCGGCGAGAATTTCTTCTTCGTTCAGCAGGTTGTACTTTTCGATCGGGGCGGTCGACTTCACATTCTGCGAGCAGTACCCGCAATCTTCCGGACACAGACCGCTCTTGGCATTCTTCAGAAAGTACAGGTGAACGTCGTTGCCAAAGTGGTGACGCCGAACTCGCCAGGCAGCGTCGAGCAGCGATAGCAGTTCCGTGTCGTCAGAACTCAGAATCGCCAGCCCTTCCTCTTTCGTCAGTGCGTGGCCTGCGAGGACTCGGTCAGCAAGATCGGACCAGGTATTCAAATTGGAAGCGATTTCAGCAGTTGCCATAGGATTCTCGGTTTTCATCAAGTAGGTCAGGCTCAGCCTGACGGAGTCTCAATCAAGCAATCTTCAACCACGAAAAACACAAAATACACGAAAGGAAACTGCCAGATTCGTTAATTCGTAGGCTGGGTCTTGACCCAGCAGTCGCACTCACGCAGGGTCACGACCCAGCCTACGGCGTTTTTCGTGTGTTTGGCGTATTTCGTGGTTTCTAAATACGAGCTAATGAATTCATTGTTTTTACATAAGGATTCCGTCAGGCCGAGCCTGACCCACGGAAGAATCGCCCAGTTTACTGATTCCCGATTTGACAAAACACCCAGCGGTCAGGCTTCGGATAAAGGCTTCTTCATGACCGCAGACCATGTCAAAACGGGGCCTTGATCAGAAGAGGAGCGTTTTCCCACTGGGAGCAGGCTGAGAAGCATCGAAAGCCCGACCGCCGAGAAGAATCCGATCGGCCAGAACCAGAGCGAAAACCAGTCCGGGTGAGCGTCCATTTGCCAGACGGTGATTGCCGCCCCCGAGAAGGTTCCCAGCAGGACTCCGAACCAGGTCGCTCGAGGCATGAACAGCCCGACGATGAACACTGCCAGTAGCGGGCCACCGAAGGCCGCTGTCGTTTTCTTAGCAACCGCGAAGACATCTCCGAGTTCTCCCACAAAGCACGCCAACCCAACGGCCAGCGCCCCGACGACCACCAGGATGATCCGAGCAATTCGCATTTCTCCAGCGTCGGTGGCCGGTCTGAGTTTGGGAAATAACCGGTCTCGGAAGTCGACAACGATCGCCGTCGTGACGGAGTGAATTCCTGAGTCGATGCTGGACATCGTCGCCGCCATCAAAGCCGCAACGAGCAGCCCGACCACGCCCGGCGGAAACTTCAGTCGGACGAACGTTGGCAGTGCCTGGTCCTGCATGCCATCCTTGACGATTTGCTTATGGATATTTTTGGCGGCAATCTCAGGCGAGTTCTTTATCTGATTCTGAAACATATCTCGGTAGAACTTGTCAAATTCAGGGCGCAGTTCGTCTGCCAGTTCGAAATCGGGATCCCGTTCCTTATTATGCTCGACTGCCCATTCGACCAACCCCTGGACATACACGTCTTCCAGGTCTTCCGGGTGATGCTCAAAGTAAGCGAACAATCCCGCACCAATGCAGAGCAGACTCGGAACGATGAACGACAGGCCGAGCATGTTGATCACAAAACCCTTCTGCGACGTTTTTACATCGCGGGCGGCGATGTAACGCTGCACGGCGACCTGGTCGGCTCCGAAGGCCGAGAGTCCTTCCAGAAAGCTGCCGATCAACATGGCCCACGTGGTGAATCGGAATGTCGGGTCAATCGAGAAATTGAGGATGAGATTCTCGCGGCCCTTTGAGTACGTCTCGATGATCCCGGATAAGCCGCCATCGCCCTGTGAGACCAGCAGCCCCAGCGCGAAGATAATCGTTCCGGCGAAGATGAAAAACTGCAGCACGTCGGTCCACATCACCGCTCGCAGACCGCCCAGCATTGTGTAGAAGATCGCGACCGTTCCCAGGCTGATGATGACAACAATCTGGTCGACTCCGGAGATGCCGGAAATTGCCACTGAGGCTGCGTACGTCGCGGAAGCCATCCAGCCAACCCTCAGCAGGATGAACAGGCCGCTCGCCAGGCAGCGTACCGAGACGTGAAACCGCTGCTCCAGGTATTCGTACGCGGTCCGGCATTTCAGTCGCGAGTAGACCGGAATAAATACCCAGATCACGACCGGGGCCATCGCCCAGAACGCGATGACGACCGCTCCCGCTGTCAGGCTGACGGCGTAGGCCGTCGACGGGTACATCATGAAACTGTTGGCCGAGAACAGCGTCGCCATGACGCTCAGCCCAACCGTCATCGTCCCCATCGAACTGCTGGCCTGAAAGAATTCTTCCCGAGTCGACTGACCACGCAGAAAAATTCCCAGCCCAATCGAAAAGGCGAGGTATCCCAGGACGACGAGGTGATCGAGCCGGTGGAAAGATTCGGACATGAGTTATGTTTGCCTGCTGGGAGAGGAGCTTCGAGTGCCCGGAAGACTGAAAAAGAGATGAACCACGGAAGGGACGGAATTACACGGAAAAAAGTTACTGGCTGACTTGTCATCGTCTTCCGTGTAATTCCGTTCCTTCCGTGTTCCTCCCCCTCATCATTCGGTCATCATTTTTTTCGATGTCTCGCTGCCGGACTCGGATCGCTTTGTTAGATTGGACGGAACATATTTCCGGTTCTCTCCGCAGAATGAAAGCGACCCGGTCGCTACTGTGGATGTTTTGCTTCGGATTCAGGACTTCGACAATGCTGAAGATGATCTCGATTTCGTGTCTGTTGGCTGTTTTCAGTGCGGCATTTCTGCCGTCATCGTGTGTGGCGGCGATCGTTCCTGAGCCGGCGGCGGTGACTCTGGTCGGACCGCATGCTCAGCAGCAGTTGATCCTGGGCGAGACTGTCGACGGGTTGGATGTCGACCTGACTCGGAAGGTCGAGTTCGTCTCCGAGGACACCGCGGTCGTCACTGTCGATGCTCACGGGCTGGTCAGTCCGGTTTCGAACGGTAAAGCCGTCATTCTGGTACGACGAGGGGCCGACGAAGCTCGCGTCACAGTCGAAGTAAAAGACGGAAAAAAGCTGCAGCCGGTCGACTTTCAGAATGACATCATGCCGATCCTGACCGCCGGAGCGTGCAATTCGGGGCCGTGCCACGGGAAGGCTCGCGGGCAGAACGGGTTTCAGCTTTCGCTGCTCGGCTTCGACGGGAATTTTGATTACGCCGCGCTGGCGAAAGAAGCTCGCGGTCGGCGAGTGTTTCTGCCCTCGCCCAAAGAAAGTCTGTTGCTGCTGAAGCCGGCCGGGCAGATGCCGCATGGTGGCGGAATTCGACTGGCAGCCGAAGGGCCGGAGTATGAAACGCTGCTCCGTTGGATCTACGCCGGAATGCCGCGGCAGGTTGAGAACGCTCCCGAGCTGACCGGAATCGCCGTGACTCCGACCGAGCGAATTCTCGGACGCGAGGCAGAGCAACAACTGATCGTCACCGCTCATTTTTCAGACGGTTCGTCGCGCGACGTCACTCGGCAGTCTCACTATCAAAGTAACGAAGGCGGGATCGCCGATGTTGATGAAGATGGGCTTGTCTCGACGACTGGCGTCACCGGCGAAGCGGCGATTACGACTCGGTACATGGGCATGTTCTCCGTCGCGACGGTCTCGGTTCCTCTTCGAGACAAAGTGTCCGACGACGTTTATCAGAAGCTGCCGCGAAACAATTTCATCGATGATCTGGTCTGGAAGAAACTGCAACGGCTGAACCTGACTCCTTCAGAACCGGCACCGGACCACGACTTCCTGCGACGAGCGTTCATCGACGTCATCGGCCGCGTTCCGACGAAGGACGAAACGCGAACGTTCCTGGCCGAGCCGTCTCCGGACCGCCGTTCGCAGCTGATCGATCGGCTGCTTGACGATCCCGAATACGCGGATCACTGGGCGAATAAGTGGGCGGACCTGCTGCGTCCGAATCCGTACCACGCTGGCATCAAAGCCGTGCTGAACTATGACCATTGGATTCGCGATTCATTCCGTAAGAACAAGCCGTACGATCAGTTTGTGCGTGAGTTGCTGACAGCCAGGGGCAGCACATTCAAGCACGGTGCCGTGACGATGTTTCGCGATCGGCGAACACCGGATGAACTGACGGTAATTGTCAGTCAGTTATTCCTGGGCATCCGGCTGGAATGTGCGAAGTGCCACCATCACCCGAACGAAGTGTGGGGGCAGGCCGACTTCTACGGACTGGCGGCGTACTTTGATCGCATCGGCCGCAAAGGAACGGGAATCTCCGCACCGATCTCGGGCTCCGAAGAGTTCTTCTTTGCCGGCAAACGCCGAGCGGTCAAGCACCCACTGACCGGGGAAGAAGTCGCCGCCAAGCCCTTGTTCGGTGAGGCTGCTGTTCCCGAGGATGTGACTGATCCTCGCAACGTACTCGCTGACTGGGTGACGTCGGACGACAACCCATTCTTCCGACAGGTCATCTCGAACCGGGTCTGGTTTGACATGATGGGCCGAGGCCTCGTTGAACCGGTCGACGACCTGCGAGCCTCGAACCCGCCATCGAATCCTGAACTGCTCGAAGCACTGGCCGTCGACCTGCGAGACCATGACTACGACCTCAAACACCTCATCCGGACGATCGCTTCCTCGTACGTTTACGGACTGAGCTCCGTCCCGAACGATCGAAACTCCGTCGACACTCGCAACTACTCACGCTTCTACCGCGATCGGTTACGGGCGGAAGTGCTGCTGGATTCGGTTTCACAGATCACCGGCGTTGAGGAAAAATTCTCGGCCATGCCGCCGGGTTCGTCCGCAAGACAACTCTGGTCACACCGCATCGACTCGCTATTCCTGGACGCGTTCGGCCGACCGGACCCGAATCAGAACCCGCCGTGCGAAAGAATGCCCGACACGACGATCGTCCAGGCTCTGCACCTGATGAACTCGCAGAAGCTCTACGACAAAGTCACCAGCGACGCCGGCCTGGCCGCCACCGTGGCATCCAGCGATCTGGAAGCCGACAAGGTCATCGAAGAGCTGTACCTGTCGGTCTACTCCCGCTTCCCCACCGACGAAGAAAAAGCCGCCACCGTCGCCCTGCTGAACGAAGACTCCACCAGCCGCCGCAAAACCGTCGAAGGCCTCCTCTGGGCCATGCTCAACACTCCCGAGTTCGTGTTCAAGCATTGACGGCAAAAGGCAGACGTTTTTCGATTTACCTCTTGTGGCTCCGCCACCCCGGTTGCAAGCAACCGCGGCCACCCTGCGGCAATTTGGGCTTCAAGAAAGTGATGAGCAATGACTGAACCAACAGCGGAAAGAAAAGAAGCTGAGAAGTCGAATATCGGCCAGGGAATACTCGGGTGTGGTTTTTGGATGGTCATACTGGTGGTGTTCGGAGCGATGCTTGCTGGTGTAGAGCTCTTGGATGAGGTACACCCAGCATTGGGTGTAAATAGGTCTGGTACTTTTGTTCGGTGTTTGCCTCATTCCAGAGTGGTTGGAAAAGTCACAGAAACGAAAGGATCGTGGAGAAGATTAACGGGAATGGGCGGGTGGCACTGGTTGCTTGCCAACCAGTGCGGCGGAGCCTTCGTGAAGCAGGATTCATGAAATGCGGCAGTGGAGTTGTGCCTCAAGTACCAGAAACCGTCGCGAATGGGAGTTCATCCATACCATTCAACGGGCCAATTCTCGCTTCTTCGCTTTCACCGGCTCCGCAGTCACCTTGAAACTCATGCCCGCATTTTTCTGCAGGTACTGAGTCACGCCAAACAGATTCTTTGCCTGCGGATTACCACTCTGGCTGAGCATTCTCATCAGGCTCTTTGGGGACTTGTCAATCGCCTTTCCAACGGCGGCGAAACCCACGGTGGCATTGATGTAGTCACGGAGAAGAACTTTCGCAACTTCGCATTCTCCACGAACCACAGCTTCTAACGCTTCGGTTAAAAGGCCAGTGCGAAAGTCGGGATCACGATCAGCGCGTTCTTTTATTGTTTCCGTGAAATCTCGTGTAAGTGTCATCGTTTCTTCCTCTTGTTACCTGGTCGGATAGTTGCTTTGCCGTCTTTCTCCTGCTTTTTGCGTTTCTTGTACTCCGACCAAAGTTCCTTTGCTTTATGAATATCGGACTGCTGTCGCGATTTAGTGCCACCACAAAAGAGGATGACCAGTTCGTCTCCGTCTCTTGCATAGTAGATCCGATAACCTTTCTCGAAATTTATACGCCGTTCCCAGACACCACCTCCGACAGACTTGTGATCGCCGAAGTTTCCGCATTTCATCTGGGCGACCGCAGTTGTGACTTTCAGAGCCGCCTTGGTGCCCAACGAGGCAAACCATCGCTGGAAAGGGACTTTTCCGTCTTCAGTTTCGTACTGGGTAACCGTCGTCATCTTTACGAAGGTAACTCGTACGTTACTTTCGTCAAGACAGATTTCCGCTTCCATGTTCTGGCCACGCAGCGCTTCCATGTTCTGGCCACGCAGCGGTGTTGATCGGCTGACCGGATTCGAGGCCCTCGTGGTTGACGGCGGCGGTGGTTCGGGCAAACTGTCGTGCTGACGAGTCCTCAACGAACAGGAGCCCGAAGATGAACAGGCCTGCCAGCTCGCGACGTGATTTTCTGACGACAAGTATCGCCGCTACCGCGGCGGCTGCGACGTTTGTTCCCTCGCACGTTCTGGGGCGGGACGGGGCGACGGCGGCCGGTGAAAAGATTTCGTTTGGAATCATCGGGATCGGGCCTCGCTGCACGTACGACGTGAAGTCGATGCTGCCGTTCGGCGATGTTCGCTGCGTCGCCATTGCCGACGTCCAGGCCAGTCGGCGCGTCGCTGGCAAGAAACTGATCGATGGGCATTACGGAAACGCTGATTGCATGCTCTATCGCGACTTCCGCGAACTGCTCGACCGCAAAGACATTGATGCGGTGCTGATCGCGACCGGCGATCGCTGGCACGGTGCGGCGTCGATGCTGGCTGCGGAAGCCGGCAAGGATGTTTACAGCGAGAAACCATGCGGCATCACGATTGCCACGTGTCAGGAACTGGCGGACACGATGCATCGGACGAAGCGAGTCTTCCAGGCAGGCACGCAACGTCGCAGCGTTCCGAACTTTCAGAAGGCCGTCGAGTGGGTGCATTCCGGCAAGCTTGGCAAACTCCACACGATGCACGCGTCTGTGTATTTTCCGACGCTCGACAACACCTGGCTGCCAGCTCAGCCGATGCCGGCACGCGAGGTCGTCGACTGGAACATGTGGCTCGGCCCGGCCGCGTGGCGACCGTTCAATCAGGCCTACTGCAACGGTCGCTGGCGAGGTCACTGGGACTTCGATTCAGGAGCCCGCCTGCTTGACTGGGGGGCTCACACGATCGATCTCTGCCAGTGGGCCAATCAGGCCGACGACACAATGCCGATCGAATATGAACCCACTGAAAAGAACATCGTCTGCCGATACGCCAACGGTGTGAAGCTGATCATCGACTTCCTGGCAGAACCCTTCGGAAATCGTTCGCCGCACTATGTCACGCGACTGGGAACCTGCCCGGTACGTTTCGTTGGTGAAGAAGGTTCGGTCGAAACGGGTGACTCCGGAGAGATTGTAGCCCTGCCTGAATCCCTACAGAAAAAGTTGCCGGCAGGAACAAAGCGCGTCCGCGGCCTGGATGTGACGGCGCACTCTCGCAACTTTTTCGACTGCATCCGCTCGCGCAAAGCGACGGTTGCAAATCCGGATGTCATGCGACGTTCGCACATTGCCTGCCACGCCGCCGCGATTGCCTGGATCTTGAACCGCAAACTGAAACTCGATCCCGTCACCGAAAGGTTCATTGACGACGCAGAAGCCAACCGACTTCGCTCGCGTCCGTCGCGTGATTGGGCAGCGACGTAGGTTGCGTCTTGACACGCCACTGTGTTGCGAGTTCCTGT